>Ga0209755_10003495_pt1 | contig 19634 bp, 18 predicted proteins | sample TergutCo191P1_FD_187301 | JGI IMG/M metagenome (GOLD analysis project Ga0209755, IMG submission 187301) | Cornitermes sp. P1 segment gut microbial communities from Petit-Saut dam, French Guiana - Co191P1 (SPAdes) (version 2) | ecosystem: Host-associated > Arthropoda: Insects > Digestive system...
CATGTTTAAGGAATGACGACTTCGCGCGGCTCGCCGCTTGGGCGGCTTCAAGCGCCTGTTCAAGTTCTATCTGCGAATTATGAAGCTCAATCGTGCGTTCCTTTATAAGTTTTTCGAGAAACATTCCCTCGTGTTTTGTTTTCTGGAATGATATTAAAAGAAGAATGAATACAAGCGCGATTAATCCCGACACGCTTATAAACCAGGGAATCTGAGCCTGCGCTACTTTGATGCGGTAGTCGTAAGTTTTTCGCATCCATTGTCCGGATATCTCGTCCAGATTAATTAATAATAATGTCTTGTCAATAACGGAACAGAGCACATAACTTTCTTTGTTAAAACCAAAAGTTGAACCAACGGGATAATCAAAAGTAACATTTGCCTTGTAGCCGACATGTTCATAATAATTAGTATACATAAGAAGCCTGCTTAATGTTGACATAAGCATTTCTATTTCGCCTTTATCAAGCGCGTTGAAAGCCTCATGCGATTCATCGTATTCTGTAAAGCGCTTATGGTTAGGAAACCATCTGTGAAAAGCGTCTGTCTGTACGGCATCTTTTATTAAACCAATCTTCATGTGCTGAATTTCATTTATCTTGATGTTTCGGAATTCCGATTTTGAAAGAAGCGCGTAATAATCGGTCATGAATAAATTATTAGCCCATAAGAAATTCTCTTCCCGCTCTTCTGTGCGGAGCAGCTCTGTAACTAAAGAAGCTTTCCCGCTTATAAGCATTTCGAATAAGGCAGGCCATGGTTCGTCTTTTTTATTAATAATGTTAAAAGTTAATCCTGTATATTTTTCTATTTCCTTGATTACATCAATTGAAACTCCCTGCCAATCCTTTTTATACTTATCGTAAAAACTTACGGGATAATTGTCATATTCCGCGACAATATTGATAACAGGGTTTTCTTTTATAAAAGCCTTTTCTTCAGCAGTAAGATGCGTCTGCAGTTTATGAATCATATATTCATGATGTCCGATATTATATATTTCTGTCAGATAATAAATCGCATTATCTTCCAGCGCTTTTTGAACAACAGAGATAATCGGCGCAAGCTCTTTTTTTTTCGTTGTCAGCGAGACAGGTCCGTAAAGAACCGGAAAAACACTATGTGTTGTTATATCAGAATGAAAATCAAAATATGCTTCTACGCCATCGCAAAAAAACGCGTCTACTTCTCCGTTCTTAAGCAGTCTATAAGCGTCCTCGGTGCTGTCTACGGTAAACACTTCAAAATTTTCTTCGGTGTTTCTTGCTACATCATTAATGTTTGTTGAGCCGTTTAAGAACGCATACCGCAGAAGACGCGTTTTTGCAATTTCACGCAGACTCGCGCTTCTGGTGATTTTATAGTATTTTATTTCACGTTCGACAATGGCATCTGTCATTAGATAATTCATTCGGCGTTCATCTGACTCTGTCAAATCGCCCGAAAAATCAATCTCGCCGGATTCCAGACCCCTGATAAGATCGCTCCAGTAGTATATTTTTGGATTAAAGGGAATATCAAAAAGCTGCGTCAGCCAATTGCAGAAGAGCGCAGTAAATCCGCGGATTTCGTTATCCTCATTGCTGAATGCTTCGGTGGATGTGTATGCTCCGTAATTAAATGATTTAATTTGTTTTTGCAGCGCTTCTATCTGCGCTATTTCTTCCTGTGTTACTCCGGGGATTTTTCTAAATGAAGCATAAGGGGATACCGGCGTTTTTATTGTATAATCTGCCGGAACGTTTGATTCAAAACATCCTGAGAACATCAGTATAAAAAGAACGGAGGTAAAGAAAATTATTATTACCTGTTCAGTTTTATTCATTAGTATATATTTTATACCAATTATGTATATTTATGGAAGTATTCCGGCAGCGGAGCGCTGATATTTATATTAAAATTTTCTTTTATAATCAGCCGGCTTGCGTGAAGCAGCAGCCGTTTAAGCCCGTCTTCCCTGCGCAGTTTTTTATTAAGGAAAAAGTCGCCGTATTTATCATCGCCGAGGATGGGGTTTCCGTTCATTGCAAGGTGGCGGCGGATTTGATGCATTCTGCCCGTGCCGAGTTCCAGTTCAAGGACAGCATATTCTGCATATTCTGCGGAAAGCTCTATTAAACCTGTTTTTATTACTTTGTATTTTGTTTCCGATTCTTTGATTTTTCCGCGAATTTCCAAATTGTCCGTAATTATGCCTTCTTTTTTTTCAAGAAGCCCTGAGTCTTTCCCGCAGGAACAGACAGCCGTGTAGATTTTAACAGCTTTTTTATCAGCGCCGAAAATCCGTGAAAAACGCGCCGCGCTTTCATGCCCCTTTGCCGCAAGTATAACCCCCGAGGTATCCTTGTCGAGTCTGTGAACCAGCAGAGGTTTCCCGGCGCCGGGCTTTGCGATTTCTTCAAGGAGCTTGTCCAGGGAGCTTTTTACCCCTTTTCCGCCCTGTACAGCGAGCCCGGCAGGCTTATCAACAACGATAGAAAATTCATCTTCATAGAGAATTTTTATGTTTTTCACTCCGATAATATAACATGAAGAAGTTTTTTGTTCTGCTTATTTTTATTCCGTTTCTCTCGTTTGCGGAGTCTATGTATTCGCCCTCATGGGGCTTTTGCATCGACATTCCTGAAGGTTATAAATATGCAGGCGGAGACGGGAAAGACCGTTTTTCGTTCGCGGGACCGGAAGGACTTATGTTTGATCTTGTTGTTTACAACGGGAAGTACAATTCCATGCTTGAGCTTGCTAATGATGTGAACAAAAGTATTTCCAATAAGGGCGAGATCGATCTTTTTAAATACCGGGAAAGACAAGCCGTGATGATAAGACTGATGTTCGCTGAACACGAAGGCTGGGCTCTCGGCATCGAGCTGGATAGTACCGATGATTCAACGGAGACGCGCCCTATCCTGCTTGCCCTTGCTTACTGTCCCTCAGATAAAAAACAATTGGATATGTTTAATTTATCAGCTATCGATTCAATCGCTCCTTCGTATATAGATCGATATTATCCCGGACCTGCGACAGAATATTCTTATCCGCGCGGAGAGCTGCGCAGAAGACCGCTTGCGTTAAAAGGGGTCAGCGCCATGATTTACGATAATGACGCAAAGGCTTCTCAGGATTTAATTGAGCGTGAATTTAAAATTATGAAAGCATATCTTAATACAAGTATGCTGCAGGATGCATGCAGGCGTTATTACAGACTTGTTTTCCGCGATTCCTACGACAGAATATCTGATGCCGCTATAGAAGTTGCGCGGAATTTGGGCGGATTAACAAGAGGCGGCACTGCGGTAACATCTGACGCGCAAAAAAGAGAGTTTGCTCAAAAGGTTCTCAGTTTTACGCAGGCTTTTAAATATGAACGCAATCTTGACGGCGGCAGCGATTTTATAAATCTTGTTACTTCTGTAACCGAAGGCAGAGGCGATTGCGACAGCCGCTCCATGCTTTTTGCGCTGATTGTCGCCAATGCAAATATCAAAAGCGGTATCATGCTTTCTCATTATTACAGTCATGCGATGGGTCTTGTTGATATTTCCGGCGATGGCGCGCGCTTTGAAGCACATCAGACAAAATGGCTTGTCGCCGAAACTACAGATAAAATTGACATTGGTTTAATAGATCAGGAGCTCAGTGATCAGCAGTATTGGTTCGCGGTTTTATTTGAGTAACTAACCCTTGGTCAGCAGTTCATAAACTTGCTGTTCTGTCTGCGCCTGCAGTAAAGAATCGCGCAGTTCCTGATTTTTTAAACGAGTGCTGAACCACGAAAGCGTTTGTAAATAATAAGCGTGCTGGTTATGCGCTGCTGCAATCATAAAAACAAGACGGACAGGATCATCGTCTAACGGATGAAAGTCAACAATATTTGTGCGGCTGATGCCTACAGAAACAACAAGGTCAGTTACCGAAGACAGCCGCACATGAGGGATGGCTATTCCGCAGCCGATTGCCGTACTCATCAATTCTTCGCGTTTAAGAATTTCTGTAGAAAGTTCCTGCCTGTTTTTTACCTGGGGAGCGGCTGCGAGATTTTCTGCGAGAGCAAGAAGAGTATCCCTCTTGCTTGAATGATTTAAAAAAAGTATGCGGTGGACAGACATGATGGACTCTGCGTTAACTGGGGTTATCTGCGGATTCAAACCTTTTGATACAAGCTTGTCGTTAACCCACTTGTCAATTTCTGACTTTTTAAAACGCCAGGCTGTTCTAATCTTGCCTGCCGGAATTTCGCCTTTTTGAGCGCAATCGTAGATAGTGCGTTCAGAAACTCTAAGGTATTTCGCAACCTCTTCAAGGGTAAGAATGTCATCATCTGCCATGCGTTAATTATCGCACGATTTGGCATTATATGTCAATATTTTCTAACCAACGGCAGATCAAACCTGCTATTATAGCTGCTAATGTAGCTGTTACTATACCTGCTAATGTAGCTGCTACTATACCTGTTACCTTACCTGCTAATGTAGTTGCTACCTCAACTGCTAATGTACCTGCTACCTTTTAAGTTCGTGCAGGGAATCAAGCGGCAGCAGCTCTCCGACAGTGGTATCCACGGTCTTTCCTCCGCTTCCTGCGAAACGGACATTCACATCTGCTCCCATAAACTCACCCATAACTTGACGGCAGGCGCCGCAGGGACCGACCGGTTCAACTGAGTCAGGAGTGGAGATAGCTATCGCGCTGAATTTTAAAAGCCCTCTTCCGACAGCCGTGCAAATGGTATTTCTCTCTGCGCAGACAGTCATCCCGTAAGAACGATTTTCAACATTTACGCCTGTTACAACTGTGCCGTCTTCGCAAAGCAGAGCCGCTCCTACCCTGAAATGTGAATAAGGAGCATAAGCTTTGAGCGCGGCGGACTGCGCTTCTTTAAAAAGCGAGTCCATTTTATTTTTATCAATCATACTTGCCTCCGCACATAAATTTAATGTATAATCAATTAATTTGACAGGGGAGTGATAGTGGCGCAAAAAAAGAGACGAGTTAAAGTTATAATCATTATTTTAATTTTTATAGTTTATTTTTTTATTGCCGCAAGACCAATACCAAAAGAAACAGTGCTTGGTTTTAATTGGATAAGCTCCCTGCCCGCCGGTTCGTTTGCAGACAGCGATGAAACACAGGTCTCTTCCAAAAATTTGACAGGGCAGCTCATTCCGTACACGCTTGGAAACCGTTTTGGCTATGTTAATACATCCGGGCAGTTTGGAATAGAAAGAACAAAAAGCGCAGACATTTGCCTTAACGAAAACATGTGGACAGAATACGGCGCAGAACCCGGGCGAATAACAATTAACGATATTGTTAACGAAACAGAAATAATTATTAATAACGCGAGAGGTTATCCCTTTCTTTTGGATAATAGAATTTTTGTTTTGGGAAGCGAGCAGAATTCGCTGACCGAATATGATACTAACGGAAATTTAAAATGGAACTATGAATTCGGCGCGCCGCTTACCGCAATAGATGCTGCAGCCGGACTTGTGTTAACAGGTTCGCTTGACGGGTTTGTAGAGCTTTTTAATTCAGACGGAGAGCGTATTTTTTATTTTGATCCGACAGGCTCCCGTTTTTCCGTAATACTCGGCTGCGCGCTTTCGAGTAACGGCTCGCGCATAGGAATTATCTGCGGAATAGACAAGCAAAGATTCCTGCTGTTTGAAAGATTCGGCGCAGAAGGCGGCGAGTACAGAATTGTATACCATGAATTCCTGGAAACCGGATTCAGGCGGCCTGTGCGTATTTTATTTCTTGACAATGACGCAAGGGTTGTTTTTGAACGCGAAGGCGGCATCGGCTGTTACTGCATAAAATCCAGACGCAGCATTTTTATTCCGCTGGAAGGCGAAATAACTGCAATTGATGAGTTAGGCGATAACGGACTTTTCTTTTTAATCACATCCAGCCAGTTTAATAATCAGGATAAAAAATTAATAGGAATAGAGTTTCCGCCGGACAGGGTTTTCAGGTTCAGCGGATATTCAGGTCAGGACGCTGTTTTTATGAAAGCGCCTTTTAAAAGCGACGATGTTTTTCTTTACAGAGACAGAATTACCGGCTTAAGAACCGGAGGTTTAAGAACCGCAGGTTCTATGCTCGTTGCAGGCGGCGGAACGACATTAATTTCCTTTAATCTGGAGGAAAAATAAAATGAAAAATAAAATTATACGCATAACAGCAGTTTTATTTTTTATAATTGTGCCGATTTCAATTTCAACAGCCATGAACTGGCCTTCCGAGGATGCATCGCTTCTCCGTAACTTCGGCGCAAACGCAGGAGGCGGTCCCGTTTTGGGAATGGTCTTCGGCGGCGGGACTGAAGTTCTTGCCGCAGAAACCGGAGACGTTATTTTTTCGCGTAAAAAAAATGATCCGGCTTCGCGGCTTCCTTCTCCGCTCGGCGCATGGACTGCGGTTGATCACAACGACGGGTTAATAAGTATTTACAGCCGTTATGCCGAAGCCACATCCGGAACCCATGTCGAAAAAAATCAGCCGATTGCAATTTCCGGCGCTTCCGGCTGGTCAAGCCGCGAAGGCTTTTATTTTATACTTTTTGACAGACGCGAAAGACGCTGGATAAATCCTGCGATGATAATTACTCCCATTCAGGAAACAAGAGCGCCGCAAATATTTTCCGTCGATTTAGTAAACTCCAACGGTCAACTAATGCCGTCGCGCAATTTAATTCAGGGACGCTACACAGTTATCGTAAATGCGGCAGGCGGGACGCGCCTTAGCGGAGCCGCGCCTTCAATACCTTACGCGCCGCAGAAAATTGTTTGTTCGGTTAACGGCGCAGAAGTAGGCGCGCTTAATTTTGAGGCAATATCCGCAAGAGACGGAGTGTCGCTTGTTTTCCGAAACGGACTTGTTCCTGCAAAACAGGTTTATTCGCGTTATCCGGCTTATGAAGCAGCCGAAGTTTTTTTAACGCGCGGACAGGTAACGCTGGAAGTAATCGTGCAGGATATAACCGGGACTTCGCGCAGCGTAATTAACCGTCTTTCTGTAAATTAAATGAAAACTTTTTCAATGCCGGTAACCGGCATACAGGGCGATAAAATTCCTTGTGTTCTTTGCGGCTCGCAAAAATTTATACCGGCGCTTGAATGTGAAGGCTTTTCTTTTGTGCGCTGCTCATCCTGCGGTCTTGTTCAACGCAATCCTCAGCCCGGCAAAGACGATATTATTGCGCGTTACAGCAGCATATACGGCAAAGATTATCTTTCTTACGAACTCGAAAACGAAAAATCCTTTCTAACGCTTCAATTGCTTGCGCTTAAAGACGCAGGTTTTGCGCGTTTTGAAAAAAAACTTAAAGTTAAAGAACTGAAAGTTAAAGAACCAAAGGTTAAAGAACTGAAGGTTCTAGATATCGGCTGCGCTACCGGAGCGCTTATCAATCATCTTCGCACAAACAAATGGCAGGTAACAGGCGTAGAAATTTCTCCCTGCGCCGAGTACGCCAGAAATGAACGCGGTCTTGATGTGCGCTCTGTTCCGCTGGAGGAAAATAATTTTGCTGATAATTACTTTGACGCGATTCTGGCTTCACATTTAATTGAACACCTTAACGACCCCATGTCCTTTTTAAAAGAGGTTTACAGGGTGCTAAAACCAAACGGGCGCGTCTTTATTACAACGCCGAATATTAACGGTTTTCAGGCGCGGCTGTTTAAAGGACGCTGGCGTTCCGCGATATTTGATCACCTGTATTTATTTTCAGACCGCACATTGATAAGAATGATGAAAATCGCCGGTTTTAAAATAAAAAGCATACACAGCTGGGGCGGACTTGCCGCAGGCGCAGCGCCGCATGCGGTAAAAAAAATTGTTGACTTTCTTGCAAAACGCTTTAACTGCGGAGACGTGATGATTGTAAACGCAGTAAAGGAATATTAAATTGCGTGTTTTCGTACAAAAGCGTCCGCGCAGGCAGAATAATATCTCCTGCCGCTAAAGGTATAAGTTTAAATTTAGCCGCAATACCGGCAGCCCTTTCCTGTGCAGACAGAGTAAGCGCGGAAAGTATCATCCCCTGAGGAACAGGCGGCATAAAAAAGGCGGGGAGCGGCTGCTGCGAAAACCAGTTATTTGTGCGCAGCGTTAACGTTATCTGCCCGCCTGTTTCAACCGTGAGAACCCCGTTTCGCGGAGTCATAACGCTGCCTTGCGCCTGCGTTCCTTCCCAATACAATGTTACCGTATTTATTTTAGTACGCGGCGGTTCCTTTTCAATTTCTTCTTCAATAATAAAATCCGGCGACAAAAGAGGGTAGTTCTGCGCATAAACGCAGGGTAAAAGAAAAGCAGCCGCAAAAACCGCAAATAAAAATCTCTTCATGTTAATAATCCGTTCCCGTATAATTTTCTTCGGGCGTCCATTCGCGGCTCTTCCACAGCTCCTGCTCTTCCTGTTTTAAAAATTCAAAAAGAATTTCCCTTTGCTCTTCCTGCGCAGGCGAACGGTTTTCCTGTTTTGATTCCATCGATATTGATAAAAGACTTAATTCCAAATTTCTTTTTGCATTAATTCTTCCCGGCGCGGCTTTAAGCGCTTCTTTAAAAGAGGCAGCCGCCGCTTCATAATTGCCTTCTTCAAAAAGAACGATCCCGGAATTATAATTGTTCCTGAACCTTAGTTCTTTATGTTCGGTTTCGGGCAATTTATCAAGTATTTTTTTAGAATCCTCATAGCGCTGTAAAGCCGCGTTCCCCTCATCCAAAAGATAAAAAGTAAGTCCAAGCCCGTACTCTGCATAAGGTTTTGCATCTTCGTAATTCTGCGCCTCAAGATATTTAATCAGCGCTTCGTCGTAACGGCTGCGCGAGTTTAAATAGTTCGCCTCCATTAAAAGCAATTTCCCCTGTGAACATGAAGAAAACACTGCAAGCGCCAGCATAACCGAAGCAAGCTTTTTTGAAAAACCGAATTGACGCGTAACAAATTTTGATGCCGCATAAGATAAAAGAGCGAGTATTATAAAAAGAGGGCGGCGCTGTTTGGGCTCTTTCTTGCCGCTCGATCTTTCCATTTCGTGGGCAAGCGATAAAAGGTGCGAAGCAAGAGACGAAGCGGCATCATCCTTGCCGCCGTCAATATAAATACCGCCGGTTCTTTCCGCCGCATACCGCATAACAGCAGCATCTCTGCGGCTTATTTCTTCTTTTGCATCAGGCGAGTCCCTAACCGGTATGTGTCTGCCTTCGTCGCTGCCCATTGCGACAGTGTTAACAATTATGCCTTCTTTTACGCAGCGGTTTACGGCATTTCTGATAATACCCGAATGAGACTCGCCGTCAGAAATTAATATGATAATTTTTCGCGCCGCAGATGCACCCTGAAAAGCGTCAGCTCCGGCTTCCAGGAGAGCTTCCAGATTTGTGCTTCTTCCTGTCATGCTTGAGCCGTCTATCGATTCCAGAAAAGCAAGCGCAGCTTCACTGTCGTAGGTAAGCGGAACAGCGAGATACCCCTTGCTGCGTCCGATAGCTGCCGCATAACGCGCGCCTGACACCGAGGCAATACAGTTCCTTGCGATTAACAAACCGCGTCCGAGACGGCTTGTGTTTCCAGCCGTTGGATGCGCGTCATGTAAATCCATGCTGCGCGAAACATCGATTGCAAAAACTATGTCGAGTCCGCGCCGGTATTCCGAAGGAGGGTAACCCATTCCCCATTTAGGACCGATGAGCGCGATTACTGCGAACAGCAAAAACAAAGAGAATAAAATATTAGAAGCCAAATATTTGGTTTTTAAAGGTTTATCCAGCATCATATAAGCGCCCTCAGTATAAAACGTCTTACGGTTTTTACCGTTAATACTAAAATAACGGCAGTCAACAGTAATTGAAACGAAATGGGTGTTCTTCTGTTTATAACCCTGCTTCTTTGTATCGTTATTTCCGTGTCATCAAGCTGCGCAAATGCCGCAGAAAAAGCTTCTGCGTTCGGCGCAGAAATAAAATTGCCGCCTCCAGCCGCGGCAAGACGGCGGAGACTATCAATATTGTAACGCGAGTCAAAAATACCTGTCCGGCGTATCCTGGTGTAGGGGTCAGTGTAATCAATGGGTACTTCCCCTGCAGAACCAAGCGCGATAACCCAAAACGAAACGCCGATTTCGCGTAACAATCCGGCTGCCGTCTCCGGGTGAATTGCGCCTGCATTGTTTTCGCCGTCAGTAATCAGCACGGCAACCTTTCGCTTTGCGTTGGATTTATCAAGATGATAAGCCGCAACTGCAATCCCCATTCCAAGCGCCGTTCCGTCTCCGAGTTCTCCGATGCGCAGCTGTTCAAGGCGAAGCTCAAGCGCTTCCCTGTCTGCTGTCGGCGGCAAAAGCAGCGCTGCATCTTCTCCAACTGCTACAAGCCCTATGCTGTCCGAAGGACGCCTGTGCGAAAAATCTGCAAGCATTGCTTTCCCTGCGCTGTAGCGATCCTTTCCGTTCATGTCGATAGCCGCCATACTGGGGCTTACATCCAAAATAAAAATTATATCTGCGCCGCGGTTAAGCCAGACAAGCTCGGAAGTTTTTATTGCCGGTCCTGCAGCGCAGAAAAACAGCAAAAAGATTCCTGAGTATTCCAAAAATTTTAACAGCTTTACAAGTCCGTTAATCTGCGTCGTTTTAAAAGGAACTCCTCCCGGCGCGCCCAGCGGAATAGACGCGACAAAGGGATTTTTTAAGCGCGAAAAAATAAAGACGCAGACAGGAATAATAATAAAAGCGGAGACTGCAATAAAAGGATTATCAAAACTGATATTCATTTTGACTTCTCCTCTTTATCCTTTGCTTCGATAAATTCTTTAAGGTCTTCCAGCAATTTTTCTATATCTTTTGCTTCGATATCGCCGCCAGAAAACCGCAGCTTATCGCATCTCCCGAAAAACTTGCCGAGGAAAGCGCTTTCGTCAAGCTTAAAAGAATCAGGTGTATTAGAAAATTCACTGACAAACTCTCGCATAAAATCCTGCGCAGTCATGGAGAGACAATTTTTTCCTGTCAGTATAGTTAGAAATTCCCTGAACTCAAATGAGAGCTTGTCTAAAATTATCCGCTTATCCGCGCCCTTTGCCAAAGCTCTGCTCAGGCGTTTTTCGGTTTTATACATTCCGGCATAAAGCCTGTAACGCTTCCATTTTTCGCGCAGTTGATTTAAAACAACGCGCCCTTTAAATATGAACCATAAACCCAAAAGAATAACAACAATAAGCGCGGTTAATGAACCATAAAGCATGAGCGCCGTACCGGGCATCGCTAGAACTGAAGCCGAGCCTGCCAAAAGCCGTTCCGGATTATTTTCCAGCAGTGAATTTACTTTTACCGAAAGCCCGGAAAAAGCCTCTCCGCCTATTTCGATAAGAGGAAATTCGATTACGCCGGGCGCAAAAGCTGTAAATTCGATTAAAAGCCTGCTTCCTGCTGTTCTTTTTTCAAGTGTAATTTTGTAAATTTCAAGACTTTCATGCGAAGGAAAAATACTTTCATTTGAAAGGTAATCTTTCTTTGTGAGAATCATATCCGGGTTATTCTGCAGAGCAGGGGGCAGCGGTACTACCAGGGTTGCCGGGTCCCCGACATAAATCTGTCTTGGAACGAGAAACGGCGAATTCTGCTGTGCAAATAAGGAATAAGGAATAAGAAATAGAAAACAGGAAAAACACAGGATTTTGCGGTTTTTCATATTTTTTTCCGGTGTCTGATTTGACCAATGCTGCGGCTTCCGAAAAATTTAATTAAAGCTGAGGGCGCGTCCGCTTCTGTCGATAAATCGAGGTAAGATGCGCCGCTCTTTTTGCACATCGACTCCCAGCGCGTTGTGCGTTCTTCGTGCCAGAGCGTCCATCCCTCTTTAAAAGAATTTAAACCGGCGGGAGCTTCGATGCGAATTCCGGTCTCAGGATCTTCGAGCGTGATTAAGCCCGAATAGGGAAGCTGCGCGGAACTTGAAAGACGTATTGCAAGGCAGTCATGTTTTCTGCAGAGATAACCCATTTCCTGTTCCCAATTGCTTCCGTAAAAATCCGATATTACAATTACAAGCGATCTTTTTTTAAGAAGCCTTTGCGCTCCTGTAAGAGCAAATGCAATATCGCTTCCCGTTTGCGATCTTCTTGCTTCGAATTTATTTTGATATTGAAGCGCCGCCATTACAAGCGACATGATATGTTTTCTTCCTTTGCGCGGCGGGAAAACTTTTTCTATTTCTTTGTCGAATAAAAATGCGCCTACCTGCTGTCCCGTATGTTCCGCGGAAAAAGCAATTAACGCCGCAGATGTTAAAGCCTGCTCATAAGGACTTAAACCCTGTTTTGCGATATTTGTGCGGTGCATCGAAGGACTCACGTCGAGTAAAATTAGTATCGTAAGCTCCCGCTCTTCGCGGTACATTTTAACAAAGGGATACCCGAATCGTGCGCTTGCATTCCAGTCTATCGATCTTATATCGTCACCCGGTTCATAATGCCGCGCTTCGTCAAACTCCATACCCTGTCCCTTAAAGATGGATTTAAAATTTCCGGCAAGCATTTCTTCGGCAAGACCGCTTGAGATAATTGGAAGATTGATTATATTTCTAAGTAAATCTCCGGTTTCCAAGATATACCTCTGTCATGGAACCGGTACGTGACTTAAAATCCTGCCGATTACCGCGTCTGCATCCATGCCTTCGGCTTCCGCTTCGTAAGAAAGCACGATCCTGTGCCGCAAAACCGGAAGCGCTGCCGTCTTAACGTCTTCCGGGCTTACAAAATTGCGTCCTTCAAACATCGCTAAAATGCGGCAGCACCGGTACAATGCAATTGATGCGCGCGGCGAAGCTCCGAATGACACATAACGGTATACGCTGTCCTTTGCTTTTGCCTGTACCGGGCGCGTTGCGGTTACTATCGATACAATATATTTGCTGATTCCTTCGTCAATATGAATCGAGTCTGCTGTTTTGCGTAACAGCGAAAGTTTTTCCATGCTTAAAACGGGCGAAAGAGGCGCGCCCATACCGGTTGAGCCGGAAGACATGGAAGGAGCATTTTTTACAATATCAAGTTCTTCATCCGGCGCGGGATACGTTATTAAAAGCTTCATTAAAAAACGGTCGAGTTCCGCTTCCGGAAGATTATAGGTTCCTTCATGTTCGATTGGATTCTCCGTGGCAAGAACAAAAAAAGGATCGGGAAGGGGATAACTTTTTTCGCCGATCGTTACCTGCTTTTCCGCCATTGCTTCCAGCAGCGCCGACTGCACTTTTGCCGGCGCGCGGTTAATTTCGTCCGCGAGAATTACGTTTGCAAATATCGGACCTTTTCGCACAGAAAAATTGGAGTTTGCATTTTCCCAAATCATTGTTCCGGTTAAATCCGCGGGCAGAAGATCAGGAGTAAATTGAATGCGTTTAAATTCAAGCCCGATAATTTCTGCAAGGCTTTTTACAGCCAGAGTTTTCGCCAGACCCGGCACACCTTCCAATAAAATATGTCCGCCTGCGACAAGAGAAGAGAGAAGTCCGTCTATCATTTCTTTCTGACCGACGATGCGCAAACCCATCTCTTTTCTGCATTCGGCAATCATTGCTGCGCATTTGTCAAGCTCTTCTTTTTCCACCATTTTTAATAATCATCCCTGCCTGTGTCGTCATTTTTTTCGTATTCAATTTTAAAATTAAAATGTTTTGTATCTGCAAATCCATTTAAATAATCCTGATCAAAAAGCTCAGTCAGCTTCGCCGCCTGTGCTCTTGTAAAATACAGGGTTATTACTTCGCTTATTCTGTTGCCGGACTCGCCGTGTTCTGTTCCGTCTTGTCCCGTAACATACTCGGCTTCTCTTTGATTTACCGTGAAATACGGAGCTCTGTCTTTAAAGCCATATCCTAATTCCATAGTCATGTTTGCATACGCGCGAAGCGTGAATGACAGCTGCTGCCATACAAGATAACCTACAACAAAACCGTAAGACCTCATGGAGTTTCTGGAGCTGCTGTTTAATTCCCGCGCATCATAATCATGATGATAACTTACCAGCGCTTTGCAAAAAGCGTCTCGTCCCTTCCAGTCCCAGCATTGATAATAATTAAAATAGTTATATCTGTAATATAAACCTACGACATCATCATCAGGAAAATAATAAACAGGAACAGATGCCTTGCTTAACTTCCCGAATTTTGCCATTTCTTCAAGCTGCAGTTCAATCTCGCCTATTTGTATTCTCGGCGCATCCCAATTTACATCGAATGGTTTTTCCCTTGACCTGCCTGTGCTTTGACACGCGCAAAACATCATTCCGAGCGCCGCAATCAGTGCCGTGCAAAGCGTAAAAGCCCAAACACGTTTGTTTTTATTCATCATTCTTCTATGTTGGTGTAATTTTTACATATGGTCAAGGCTGATTATATTGCAGGTGTCAGCCTCTGTCAAAAATTTTTCATTTTTTTACGAATTTTTCAAATCCTAGTAAAGCAAAATGACGTTTTCAACCCATATAAGTATACAGATTCTTTCCTCTGGGGAAGGTCTGTCCGGGTAGTCGTTTGCCGCCTGGAAAAACATCAAAGTAAGGTTTTCGGAGGAATTTATGAGTAAGGATCAGGAGAAAAATAACCGGTTCGAAAAATGGAGTATTGGAGAAGCTGCAAAGTGGCTTATAGATAATGCAAAAGAAGCAGGAATAAATCTTGATGGATTTGTGCATGAAGTAACAAATTATTTTATACATCATGTTAAAAAAGAACATGGAAATCCTGACAAGGAAAAAACCAGAGGGCAAATAGCTGTAACTGAAGATGATTTTTTGAAAATATCAGAAATAATAAATAACCCTGATTATGCAATGATTGGAGTTAAAAGAAATAATCAGAATATTTTATATTATATAAAAAGAATGAATGACGGAACAACACTGTATGTGGAAGAAGTAATAGACAAAAATAAAAGTCTCAGAAGCAGAACAATGTTCAAAAGAAAAAACGATGTTGACAGAGAAAAATTTATTAACATAGTTTCAATGAATAAAAATACAGATACATCAAAATCTAGAATAGTCAGCCCTTTAGGCACTGGAAGCAATCCCAGCTATAATCAATCCCAAGGATCGAAGGCGGCTGCCAACCCCGTCCAACCACAAGACTAACCATCTTCCTTGAGCCTAACACAATTTTTATAAATTGTCAAGAAATCGTAAAGTCAGAAATACTTCCAAAAACCCAAAAATAAAGGATGACAAATCGCCGGTTACGCTGTATATTGTATACAGAAGAATAAACCCACAGTTTTAAGGAGAGAAACACTATGAAAATGAAGAGATTCAAGCCGATTTGCATTCTTTTGGCTGCCATTTTAATCGGCAGTTTTAGTTTTTTAGGATGCATAGAAGAAGGTGATAAGAAGGAAGAAGTAAAAACTTACACTGTTAAATTTTCTGCAAACGGCGGCGAAGGAACCATGAGCGATGTAATACGCTCCGTTAATGATAATAAGGCTCTTCCTGCTAATACATTTACAAAAGATGATTATATCTTTACAGGATGGAACACATTGCCCTCCGGCTCAGGTACCAGCTTTCCTGACGAAGTAAAAGCAAACATAAGCGCAAAAAACAGCGGCACAGTTATATTATTTGCACAATGGATGAGTGAAGAAGCAGCAAGTGCTGAACCTGTAGAAGTATCTTCCATGTCAGGCTTTACAAAAACCAGTAATACAACATTATTTCTTCATCCAAGCTATGAAAATAAATTTAATGTTGTAAGGGTTATTTCGCCTCCTGCGATTAATCCACCTTCTGATCCTAATCAATCTGATTATGCTTATATAACACAAAGCTTAAGCGCATATGCGAACAAGACAGTTACTATTTCTATATCCATGAATGTATGGCTGGTAGAAAAATCTGCAGCAATTGCATGGCAAGCAAGCCTTGGTTCAACTTATCCTTTTATCACGAACAAATCACTTGCTAATCTGGAAGCAGATAAATGGACTAAAGTAGAAGGAAGCGAAAAAGTAACCGTACCATCAGGAGGCGGTACGCTTTATATTTCTACCGGACACTCTTCGTGGAATGCTACTGGTGGTGATAAGCCAAGTCCCAATCCTAATGCTGTATGGCCTGTAAAAGAAATGTATATTGCGGATCTGTTTGTAAAGATTGATGACGGATCGCCGGTCAGTACAGCAGATGTAATACTCACTGTTGGCAGCACGATGGATCTTAATGAAATGGCTGCTGCATATGGTATACCTGAAACTAATCGTACATGGGAGAAAGACCCATCGTGGGCACCTCAAATTGATGTTTCAAGTGTTGGTCTTGTAACAGCAAAGAGTGTAAGTGTAAATGGAGGCGGTCAATATAGAAACGGAGCGGCTACGGGGACTGCTACAGTAAAAGTATCTTCAGGCGGCAAATCCAAATCGTTTGTTGTTCAAACTACTACTGCAGGACAGGAAGGTATTTTAAGCCTGCCTCCAATGAAGGATAGAGTAACGCAAAAATTCCCTCTGTTTGGAAATATCGCTACACGCAGTGATGCCAGCGTATCGGGTACAGGAATTACAAATACAGCGCTTACACGTCACTTTAATGCTCTTACTTCCGAAAACGATATGAAGCCTGATGCTATTACAAGCGCTCGCAATACGACCTCAGGTGAAATAACATACACATATACTAATGCAGATAGATTTGTTAATTCTGCATTTGCATCCGGTATGAATGTTATTGGGCACACTCTTCTTTGGCACAGTCAAAATCCTGCATGGATAACAGAGCAGATTACCAGCACTACAGGCGCACCCGCAGCAACTACGATAATGAAAAAATATATAACTGATGTTGTTACGCATTTTAAAGGAAAAATTCACACATGGGATGTATTAAACGAAGTATTCACTGATGCAGGTGGGTATAGAACAACTGAAAACCCGTGGTATATAGCGATAGGTAAAGATTTTATTTACGAAGGTTATCTTGCAGCTCGTTTGGCAGACCCCGATGCAATTCTTTACTACAACGACTACAATACAGATTCAGCTGTTAAAGCAGATGCAATTATTGCAATGGTAAAAGAAGTGAACGAAAAATATTTAAGTAGATCTGGTAAAGATTCTGGTGATGACAGGCTCCTTATAGAAGGTATAGGAATGCAGGAACATCATAATCAAGGAATAGCTGCCGCCAGTATAAGAGCCACATTGAATAAATTAAGAGCTCTTTCATTTGAAGGTTCAGCAAGAAAGATTAAAGTATCTGTCAGCGAACTTGATGTTATTGCTCAGCCTTGGAATGGTTATAGCAGCAATACTGGTACAGGAGTTGCCGGCAGCACTGTTACTAATGATGGACTTATTACTCAAGCGGATAATTATGAATCTTACATGAAGGTATATTTAGATTTCACTGACATCATTGAACGCATCTCAATATGGGGTGTTAGAGATGATCTAAGCTGGCGTGCAAAAGGTTTACCGTTACTCTTTGATCAGTACAGCAGAGCCAAACCGGCTTACTACAAGTTCATCGGCACATTGCCTGCATTACCGTAATTGAAAGGCAGCAAACATTAAAAGCGCGGGCGGACAGCCCGCGTTTTTTTTGAAGACAGCAGCTAAGAGAGCAGTTTGCCTCGGTTGCAGAAAATGATTGAATATACTATACTGGTATCCATAATGAAGACTAAATTTTTATGTTTGTTTTTTATTACAGCTTTGATTTTTTCGGCTTGCGGGGAAGGCGAAGGTCCAACCATTACTTCAAACGACAGGGGAACCTATGACGGCTATGACTACGAATTCTGGAGCAACAGTAATGCGTCAGGAAAAATGACGCTTGGAGATGCCGGAACTTTCACCTGCGAATGGAATAATACAGGCCCCGGCGGAAATATATTATTCCGCAGCGGTAAAAGATTTGGTTCTTCGCAAACGCATTCAAGTGTCGGCAATATATCGATTTCTTACAGCGCAAAATATTCTCCAAGCGGAGGCGGAGCTTCTTACTTGAGCGTTTACGGCTGGACACAAAATCCTTTGGTTGAATACTACATCGTAGAAAATTATTTAGGCGGTTATCATCCGGGGTCAAATGGATCCCACAGAGGTAGTTTTTCAATTGACGACGGAACATACGATATATATACCCGCAATATGTATAAACAACCTGCCATTCAAGGTTCAGGTCTTTACGATTTCACTCAATATATAAGTGTCAGAACATCTAAGCGTTCCAGCGGAACAATATCGGTATCCGAACATTTCAAAAAATGGAGCAGCCTTGGATTAGACATGAGCGGAAGCCTATACGAAGTCATGATGAAAGTCGAAGGCTACAACAATAATGGCACCGCCGAAATCACCAAGAATACATTATCGATAAGCAAATAAAACACACAGAAGAGTTTTATCTTGCCTCTTCAGCTTTTTTTCACTTTTTCCTCAAAATTGATAAAGCAAAACCGCGAGTTCGCACCCATATAGGTGTATGGAATCTTCACTTTTGAAGGTTCTCTGCGAGGAGGTCTTCACAGAAGAACTCACACAAAGGCACAAAGAACACGGAGGATGCATTTATGAATGAAAATCAAATTGGAGTTATAATTGTTGATACGGCTTATAATTTACATTCTAAGCTGGGATCAGGATTATTTGAAAGCGTATACGAGGTAATCTTGGCTAGACATTTAATAAAAAGAGGGCTTTCCGTTCAGAGGCAGGTATTCAGTCCCAATTGAATTTGAAGGAGAATGTTTCAGCGAAGGTTTCAGGGTTGATTTATTCGTTGAAGGGAAAGTAATTATTGAGCTAAAGTCAGTAGAAAAAATAACTGGAGCTCATAAAAAGCAATTATTAACATACTTAAAACTGACAAATTCCAAGCTAGGATTTATATTAAATTTCGGCTCAGAAATAATGAAAACAGGTATACACAGAATAATAAACGGAGAAATTGAATAAATACTTATCCACATCCTTTGTGTGCTTTGTGCCTTTGTGAGAATCTCTTATCTCTGTCTTTTTCAGGCAGTGTTTTTTTTGGTTTTTATGTTGTCTGTTCTAATGACAAAAAGCGAAATAGTGTCATAATAATTTTTGTATAAAAAATTACTTGACAGTATTATTTTTTCCGGATATATTTATTTTCAATATAAAGGGATGACGCAGGAAGGCATAGGTGATATTCCCTATAATTTTTTTAGGTAAAATTCCCTATTTGCATTATTGCTATATCCCTGTATATTACTGTTAAGGGAAATTGTCCCTTGGCATAAACAAACTCCCGTATGGGAGAAAAAGCTCTTGAGGAGGAAAGAAATATGTTTAAAAAATTAGTTGTGGTCTTGGCATTCTGTGCGTTGATCACAGGCGTTGCCTTTGCAGAAGCGACAGTTGGAGGGCAGTTGCAAATGGGCTCAATGCTGTTTAGCGGCACTAACGTAAATGATAGTGATGTTATGTTAGGCGGCAATTACGACGGCGCTTACAAAGAAGCTAAGTTAAGCTTGCTGTTCGGTGACGGCACTGCCGGCGGAAGATTGGTTTATACATTTACCGGCGCTGAATTATGGGGCTGGGTACAGTGGAGACCTAACCAATATTTCAGAGTAAGAATGGGTAGAGACGGTGACGG
>Ga0209755_10003496_pt1 | contig 19634 bp, 5 predicted proteins | sample TergutCo191P1_FD_187301 | JGI IMG/M metagenome (GOLD analysis project Ga0209755, IMG submission 187301) | Cornitermes sp. P1 segment gut microbial communities from Petit-Saut dam, French Guiana - Co191P1 (SPAdes) (version 2) | ecosystem: Host-associated > Arthropoda: Insects > Digestive system >...
GCCATAGCCACAGCGTCTTCTGGGTTAGGCATATGGTTAGGAAACATTCCATCTGGTTCTAAAAATTGACTGCCCGTAGTGTCTGCACCTAGTGGCCTAAGAACAAAATCCACAAAAAATCCGCCTGCACCGTTACCTGCGTCTACCACTATTTTAAAGCCTTCTAACGGAAATTCTTTACCCGTTTTATTCCTTACAAAATCAACTAAGCTACTAGCGTAATATCTTTGTACATACGGCTTTTTAAATAGTGCAGTCTTACAGCCAGTGGGTGCAATATCTTGCTCTGCAAAACTTAAAAGCTGGTCAATGTCTGCCCCAGTTAAGCCGCCATCTTTAGTAAAGAATTTAAGGCCGTTTTTATGGAACGGGTGGTGACTAGCCGTAATCATAATTGCCCCGTCTGCATTAGTCTCTGGATTTTTTGCCATGCAGTACATAGACGGAGTAGAAGCTAGCCCGCAATCATAAATTGTAATGCCACACTCTTTAAACTTACTAACTAGGCTATCTTTAAAGCTTTCGCCTGTTAGCCTAGAGTCGTGACCCACTGCAACGCTAATGTCGGTTTTACCTAACTTTAGCATTAAAAAATGGCAAAAAGCACCGCCAATTTTTTTAACGACTTCTGCACTTAAGTTGACGACTTCGCCAGCTGTTGCAATAGCAGTGCCACGAATATCGCTTCCGCTTTTTAATTCTCGTAAACTCATGGGAGTAGTATAGCATGCCACCACTAAAAAAGCAAGAGCTTTTTAATAAATGAGGCAAATGAGAAATAAGGCAAATAAGGCAAATTATTGTGGAGTGATTTTAAATAGCTACTAACTATAAAGCTTTTGCAAAAAGTGGATAATGAAGAATGAGAAGTTGTGGGTATATGGTAAGAATAAAAAAATTCTGAAAGCAAAAATTTTTAAGCTAGTAAATTCGTAAAAAAAGCCTACAATAATTTGCCTTATTTGCCTTATTTCTCATTTGCCTCATTCACTTGGTGCTACTTCATTTTGCCAAAAGCTCCGCTCCTGTCTAAAGGTGAAATCTCTTGGTGCAATAACATTCCAAGTTTTGTTTAAAAAGGCTTTGCCAAAAGTGCCGTCATTAAAGAAATAGATAATCCGTTTGCTAACATTCTTTTTGCACTCGTCAAAAAAATCTTTACCTATATTTAAGGTAGAATTAAAATTTTCTAGTAAATAAGCTGTTTTTTGCCAAAGTGCCATTATGTTGTAAGCCCTGAGATACTTTAATAGCTTATCAACATCTAGCTTTTGCACATGAAAAAGTGCTATCGCTAGTTGCTCTAAGCCGCCAGCTTTTTCTGTTTGGTCTATACAGTCAATAATAGTTCGTTCTAAGTCAGTTACACGAATGATGTGAGGTAATTCAATAGTATCAACTCCTATGTTTATATAACTAATTGTGTGCTCAAAAGTAATATCATCATGTATAAATGGCGAAAATCTTTTGGGATTCACAACTAATACTTTGTCGAACTCTTTGTTAGCTAAACCATGATACTCTAGTGCACTATGATACGCTAGATAAGAAGTATCAAAAATGTTGCTGCCAATAGTAAACTTATCGGCATAGATTTTGCCCGTAGCAGGATTTATAACTGCGTATAGCATTTGTCGAAGTCTTTTAATTGTTTTTTGTCTAAGGCAGTATTTTTTAATCCAATAACGAGTAAGAATTTTATCATTGTTAAAGCATTTTAATGCATCTTTTGGCGTAAAAACAAGCCTTTTTTGTAGTTCTTCTATTGTCATACTACCATTATAAACAAAAAATGGACACAAAATCAACTATTTTTTGCACATTTTGGTAGTAAAATTTATTTTTTAGCTATTTTTGTATTAAAAAAACTTGTTAACAAATATAGTTATGGTTAAAATTAAGCACAAATTGAGGAATAAGTGCCAATTGTTTGCAAAAATAGTGGTATTACTTTTTTATCTCTTTTTTAAATCTTGCATAAGAATTGGTTAACAAAATAAAATATAAGCTTATGCAAAAAAATTCGGAAAAACAAAAAAATGTTAAACTCAAAGAAAAAAGAATTTTTATATGCCCTTAGCGGTTTTGGTCCCGGGCTTATAATGGTTATGCTTATGGCATATTTTACAACTTCTGTAGATGCCCGCAATCTAAATATTGGGGCAGAGCTTTGGAGTTGGGCGCCAAGAGGGTTTGCACTGGTGTTGACGGCTGTACCAGGGTTAACCTTTGGTATATTATTTACCATTGGCCGTGTTTTTGATGCGGTAATAGATATTCCTATTGCCTCGTGGATAGACCGCTCAAAAAATCGCTACCGCAGAATAAGATTACCCATTTTAATTGGCTTGCTGCCTATGATTGCAGGTGCTCTTTTAATGGCTTTTCCTATTTTTAGAGACGCAACAACAATTACAAATGCTCAACTTTGGGGCAATTCCATGTACTTTTTTGTAGCATCAATTTTGTTTTTTGCCTTTTACACTTTAAGCGTTGTGGCGTTTTTAGGAAGCTTAGCAACAATTTGTAAGGATAGAGCACAAAGGACAAGGGTTGCTTATTTTAGAGCTTTTATTGACACAGTCATGTATGCGATGGCTTACGCTTTAGCACCACTAATTATAAATGCTCTAGATATTAACATAATGATTTTAACAGCGGCATTAACTCCTGTTATGCTGACTATTTTAATTCCTGTGTTTATGACCATGACTAAAAGTGCAAAAGCTGCTTTAAAGGCACCAGTGCTTTTAAACGAGGAATTATTAGAAAAAGAAAAGTCTCAAACGGTGCAAGTAGAGCCAGAGACTATTGATAGTGTGGTTTTAGTCTCTAGCAGTGAAGCGGCAGCTGTGCCGTCCGTTGCAGCTAGCGGCGGTGCTACAATTACAGCAGAAGAGGCAGATAAACGAGAGCAAAAAATAGGAATTTTTAAGAGTATTGCGTTTGTTTTTAAAAGCAAAGCGTTTTGGCCATGGGTAATTGTTGGCTTTTTATACATGATTGGTTTGCAACTATTTTTAGCTAGCCAAAACGATTTAATATCAGGGGTGCTTCATCTGCCACCAGCACTAGCGGCAGCACTAAACTCTGCTGCCTTTGGTCCTGTGCCAATAATGTTATTGCTATTTAATAAAATACTAAAGCGGCGAGGACTAAGGTTTGCGTTCCAAATTTCACTCATTGCTTTTGGGTTAGGTATAGCGTTTTTCTCATTGGGTTCTGCTTATTTCTTCCCATTAGCTACAATGCCGAGGATTATTATAAATCTAATAGGTGCTACAATTTCTAGCTTTGGAATAGGTATTTTATTTATTATGCCTATGATGGTTGCCTCTCACACGGCAGCGGTAGAAAAAAAAGTTACAAAACGCAATAATGCTGCTATGTATTTTGCAGGGCAAGGTATTGTTTTTGGAATAGCAGGTGCAATTGCTGGTGGAGTATTATGGCAAAACGGACTTAAAGGACTAGGCTATATTGATGGTTACCAAGGAGGCTTTTTGCCTGATGGGACTAATTTTTGTCCTGTAGGCTGCCCCTATTACTATTATGAATTTTGTCGTGCAGGTACCCTTTTACCTACGGGAGTTGTTCCGTTAGGGGGATTCATAGCACCATTTGTGGTATTTCTTTTTGCTCTGGCTGCCTTTGGTGTTTCGTTCCTTATGCCAAAAAGATATGACGCTAAAACGATTGGAAAAATATTTGATAAAAATTATGTGCCAGACGCAGAAGACTTAAGAGATGCAGAAATAGCAGGTGGTTTTAATGACAAGTTTAAGCATAACCGTGGTTACGATATGCTAAACGGCAAACTTGCACTATCTATATTTTTAGCGTTTATTCCAGGGGTTAGCATGGTGTTAGGTGCTATAACTCGTTTTAAAAGAAAACAAATAATATTCGGTATTTTAAGTATAGTATTAAATCCTTTATTTTATATAGCGGACATTTTAAGCTTATGTATAGATAAAAGAATAGATTGGTTGGCTTTTGATACCCCGCCACCAAAAAACATTTTTAAAGACGAAGTAGCGGTAGAACAAGTGCAAGAAGCATAGGGTTAGCAATTATACTAAATTAGCTATATAACGAAAAAATAAAACTTAAAACTCAAAAATATCGGTCAATTATTTTATATGAATATCGTATGACTTTATTGCTTTATCCACCATTTTTTAGCTTTGAGTGGTCGCAAACATTAAATTAAGATTAAAAAGCCTAATTGCGGTTAAAAATTGTTTTACTTACAGACAATATATATGTTATAATAAAGCATATAAATGGCAAGGTTGGCAAGGGCAGTATTTATTTCTTGCTACTAGTCATCTAGGTATAATTTACTAGAGTTCACTAAAGCTATAGCCACAAAGTTTACATCTAATTATTCTATCACGCCATCTTTTTGCCTATATCCACTGTATTTTTACTCGAGTATGTACCTAAAATACATTTTGAGCAAAAATACAGTGCCTCTAAACAAAAATATGCTTATGTTAAATAATTATCTATAAACTCTGTGGCTAAAAGGAAACTAATTTTGGCAACTAAACCAATCACACAAATAGACGGTATAGTATTAAAACGCTTACTATTAAGCGGGTTTAACAACCTAAGTAATAGTATAGGCTATCTAAACGATATAAATGTTTTTCCTGTGTCGGATGGTGACACGGGTACAAATATGAAAAAAACTTTTGAGACGGGCGTTAAAAACATTAAGGACAGCTCGTCATTTTCTGTTGTGTTTTCTTCATTTGTGGACGGGTTATTACTTGGTAGTCGTGGCAATAGCGGTTTAATTTTGTCACAATACTTTGCAGGACTTTTTGAGGCTATTAAAGGTAAGGATTCTGTTTGTGCCCTAGAGCAGTGCGATGCCTTAATAAAAGCATACGAGTCCGCTTACGAAGCCGTTTTAAGACCAGTAGAGGGTACAATTTTAACTGTTATGCGAGATAGTGCGGTTGCTACAAAAGGGCAAGTAACATCAGAGACTACAATGGATAGGTTTTTTGATATTTTTACCGCAGAAGTTTTTGTCAGCTTACAAAAGACTAGTTCTATACTAGATATACTTAGACAAAACGGAGTTGTAGATAGTGGTGCGGCGGGCTTTTATTTAATATTTGACGGCTTTAGAAAAGGCTTGCAAGAAAATTGCGATTGCGAAGAAGACGATAAATTAGAAGCATTAAAACAAAAGCCAACTGGTGGCGAAAGTATAAAGGACGAAAAATTAGAATTTAGATTCTGTACAGAGTTTAGCATAAAATTAAATAAACCAATTAAAAAAGCAGATGTTGTAAAGTTAATAGAAAAACGGGGTGACTCTATTGTGGTAGCCGTTAAAGGCGATTTTTTAAAGGTGCATATTCATACAAATGAGCCCAAAGAGATTATAGCCCTATTTAGCGATGCTGGTGAATTTTTGGCTACTAAAATAGATGACATGCTAACACAAAAAAATGGGTATAGCTTTGCAATAATAGGCGATGTTACGAGTGATTTAGGCGATGAACTTAGAGAAAGGTTTGAGATAGATGGCTACATTAAAGGACATATGTCTATTCCAAGCGGCGAGGAAATCGAGGCTACGCTAGACTGGGCATATATGCCACGAGAAGAATTTTACACGGACTTAAAAGCAAACTTTAAAAAATATAAAACGGCACCAGCTAGCGTTGGCGAAATGGCGAACTATGGCGAGCAGTTTTTAAAAAACGGCAAAGACCTTTTAATGGTTAGCTTATCTTCTAAATTGAGCGTAACCTACAACCTAATGCTAAACGCTGCAAAAATTTTAGCGGCAAAATATCCTAGTAGAAAAATAGCAGTAGTGGACGGCAAAAAATATTCAGTCGGTACGGGACTTTTAATATTAAAAGCATGTGAATTTAGAAAAGCAGGTCATACAATAGAAGAAACAGCTGCTAAGTTAGATGCTATTAAAGGTAATCTTCACCAAATGGGCACAATGGACGACTTGTTTTTTGTGGCTAGTAAAGGTAGGATATCTAACGCTAAAGCATTTTTTGGAACAATGGCAGGCATTAAGTCGCTTGCAGACTTTGATGCAGAAGGTTCTGTAACCCCACTAGGAAGAGCAAGCGGTTATAAAAAAGCACAAAAAGCAGTTGTAGAATATATTAAAAAAACAATAGTAGACCCATCTAGCCAAACCATTATAGTGGCACACTCAGCAAGAGAAAAACAGGCACTAGCCTTAGTAGAGCTTTTAAAAGAACATATTGCTCCTAAAGAAATTTTACTACAAGACATTTACCCCGCAACAGGTATAAACGCAGGGCCGGGTCTAATAGCCGCATACTATTTTGGAACAACAATAACAGACCTAAAGTTTGAAAGAGAAGCGATGGAGATGGCACTTAAAGCTACTTAGTTTATACTGATTAAGGCGACTAATTAGTGTACAGTTTACAGTTTACAGTTTACAGTTTACAAATAAGGTCAGCTTACTTTTAAATGCACAAGCTTTAAAATTTGTAGATGTTTAAGTTAAGACCACAATATTTGTAAACTGTACACTGTAAACTGTACACTGCTAAAATATGGACAACACTTTCTTACAATGGCTACACACCCATATGTGGTGGTTTATCGGCACTGCCATAGTCTTATTGGTCTTAATGGCACTTTTTATAATATTTTTTACGGGTGCCATGATTTTTATAAATACGCTTTATAAAAAGAACGCTAAACCAAGAGTAAGAGAGTTTTCGCTGCAAAATGACCCAAACCCTCCGCCGCATGCATTAGACCAAAAGCAAATGTTTGACCAAGGCATAGAGTGGATAGATAAACATAAAGATAAAGTAGTTGACTTACACATAGTGAATGATGGGCTAGATTTATACGCACAGTATGTAGATTTTGGCTTTGATAAATGTGCAATTGTTTTGCAAGGTCGCACAGAATCCTTACTATATTCTTATTACTTTGCCGATGTTTACGCTAAAAACGGCTACAATATACTGAGTATAGATGTTAGAGCACACGGGCTTAGCGATGGTCAATTTATAACTGCCGGCATAAAAGAAAGCGAGGATTTAATTGAGTGGATTAGGCTTGTTAAAGATAAATTTAGCATGGATAATTTTTTAATTCATGGCATTTGCATTGGTGCGGCTACCGCAATTTACGCTTACGAAACTCTAAAAAAGCAAAATAGCAAAGATTTAGATTTAATTAAAAAAGTAGTGCTAGATGGCACTTTTGTTAGCTATAAAGAAATTTTTAGCAATCATATTAAAGAACGCAAAAAACCTCGCTTTGTATTTTTGCATTTAGTATTTTGGTATTTGTGGATTTGTACAAGAGTAAACCTATTTAAAAAAACTCCCCTGCAATCAGTAGAAGAGCTAGATATTCCAACACTTTTTATCTATAGCAAACAAGACACCTACGCCGTACCAGAAAAAGCAGAGCTAATGTTTAAAGCCTGTGGTTCTAAAAACAAACAACTAAAATTCTTTCCAAAAGGCAGGCACTCTCATGTGCGTTTTAACAACACCGAAGAGTATGATAAGGCGATAGAAGAATTTATAAATAGGGAATAGTGGACAGGGGACAGGGAATAGGGTCGGTTTTTATATAGTGAATAATGAATATTGAATAATGAATAATGTCGGATTTTTATTAGTTTACTAAATAGTTTACCAATAGCTTTATTCTTAAAAAACTTTATAAGTCATTCATTATTCATTATTCAATATTCATTGAAAAATAAAATCAGACCCTAGTAGCTAACCCGTAGTTTAACCCCTAACGCCTCTTACATACCTAGAAAATTCATCTAGTATCTCATTTACGCAGGCTAAATTTTCGCATTCTGCCATTATTCTTATTTTTGGTTCTGTCCCGCTCATTCTTACTATTAGTCTGCCTCTACCTTCTAGGTTTTTGTTGTGCTTATCTATAAGCTCTAATAGTCCCTTATCGTACATAATACTAGGCTCTGCAAACTCGGCTATAGCTTTTTGTGGGTACAAATTTAATTTTTTAAGACTGCCTAGCTTTTTCTTTTTATAAAGCGACTTACAAACATAAATTGCACTTAAAATCCCGTCACCAGTTGTAGTTTCTGGGAATACAATAAAATGACCGCTTTGTTCGCCGCCTAAATTGTAGCCCTTTTTATTCATAAGGTCACAAATATATTTATCGCCAACAGGAGTACGGATAAAACGCTTGCCAGTAGACTCTAGCTTTTTTTCTAAAGCCAAATTAGATAAAATTGTGCCGACAACTACACCGTCTTTTAAATCTCGCTCTAGGCTCATATTATAAAGTAGGGTATCACCGTCAATAATTTCGCCATCAAACACTACTGCTAGTCTATCGGCATCGCCGTCAAAGCTAAATCCAATACGGGTGTCGGTGTCTTGCATAGAGTTTTGTACATAGTTAGGGTATAAGGCACCACAACCAGCGTTAATTTTTTCGCCCCTAAGACTATAATTTTCTATATTTACGCTAGCACCAAGTTTTTCAAAAATGGGTTTAGCTACAGTGCTAGCTGCACCGTAACCGCAATCTAAAAAAACTTTTAACCCAGTTAGGTCAACGCCTGCTGATTTTACTATAAAATCTATATATTCGCTTTGTGCGGTGTCTAAATTTTTAACAGTGCCTTTGGTGGTGACACGACTAGAAGGATTATCTATATAATATTCTATAGAGCCCTCTTGCTCGGCATTCATTTTAGAGCCACTGCCATCAAAAATCTTAATGCCGTTATACTCTGCTCCGTTATGGCTAGCCGTAATCATAATGCCTGCCGCCGCAGCGTGCTTTTTAGCTAGGTGAGCCACGGCAGGGGTGGGGATTATGTCGCATAAAACTGCGTTGCTGCCCGCATCACAAATGCCGCTAGCAAGTGCAGACTCTATAATTGGGCCGCTAATGCGAGTATCTCTAGCGATAAAAAAATCGCCTTTACCTGCGTATTCTGCTAGGGCTTTGCCTACTTTATAGCTAAGACCAGCGTCTAGCTTTTCGCCAAATTTGCCTCTTATGCCGTCTGTTCCAAAATATTTCATTTTTTAAAAGTTAATCCTTTATAATTACTGGTATATATTATATACAAATGAACAAGCCTTATTACTCTAACTCTTTTATATTTGTTAGTCAACAAAAAACTGTGCCCTAAAGTCCAAAAGCAAAAAAGTTAACAACATTTTAATTGCATATGAACAAATTATTAACAATTGCCTTTAATTGGCAGCCTAAAAAAAAATATTGACAAAAGCTATGCTTTTGGCTTATATTATATGCAATTAGCATATTATGGACGAGTGTGTGCAAATTGTACCCACGACTTTGTTTGTAGTGTGCTGACTATCAAATAATAAATTTAATGCAGGAATAAAGCGGCATACTTTGTCTTCAAAAAAACTCTCGCTAAAATTAGTCAATAATGTTTAGCCTAATACAAATTACAGAGTGTTTTTTGTAGTTAAAAAATAGATTGCTAAAATCCCGCAAGTTAATTTAGTAAAAAAATCAAATCAACTTAAAAAATTCAATATTTATTTTAGAGGAGTAAATAAAATGAAAAAGAAAAGAATCAGTATTATAGTAGGTATATTTATCGCTATAATGATGGCAACCGTAGCAGTTATGTTAACGGCTTGCCCAGACCCCGTTGTAACTCCACCAGAGCTTACGGGTATTAGTATTACTACCCCAACAAGGAATTGGACAGTAGGCACTGACCCTACAGACACTCAAGCTCGTTTTGTGGCAACGGCACAACCCAGCGGTGCAACGCTACCAGATATTTCGTGGAGCGTAACAGCGGGCGGCACTTATGTTAGCATAAATGCAGACGGTGTTGCTAGTTGGGTAACAGAGCCAGCGGCTGCGGGTAGTGCAACGGTGCAAGCGGCAGGCGGCGGCTTTACTGCGACTGCTACTATAAATTGGACAGCACCTACTCCGCCTGACCAGCTTACGGGTATTGCTATTACTACCCCAACAAGAACTTGGACAGTCGGCGAAGCACCTGGTATATTAGGTGTTTTTACAGTAACTGCAGAGCCAAGCACAGTTGCTCCTCCTACTATTACTTGGAGCGTAACAGCAGGCAGCACTTACGTTAGTATAAATGATAGCGGTGTTGCTAGTTGGACTGCAACTGCACCAACGGCTACTGGCAGTGCAACAATACAAGCGGCAGGCGGTGGTTTTACTGCTACTGCTACTGTAAATTGGACTGTGGCTACCCCCCCAGCTCCGCCACTTACTAATATTACCATTAGTCCATCTGCGACCCTAAACTGGTCTTATTATGATACAACAGCCCCATCACAAGCTTTTACTGCGACAAGATACCCCGCTACTGCTGATATGGGTGCGGTTACTTGGGCTTCTACTAACCCAGCAGTTGTTACTATTAACCCAACTACTGGTGTAGCTAACTTAGCTAGCGACCTACCATACGGCACTGGTCACCACGCATATATTTATGCTAGCTATGATGGCGTGTCAACGGCTACTCTTAACCGTGTTCGTATAAATGTTACTGGCCCTACAGCTAATATTCCATTAGAAGATATTATTATCTCTTTACCAAACGCTACTGGCCCAGACTATTTAGTAACTTGGATTCATGGTCAGCCTTTAGAAGTTTTAAACCGCACTTTTACACCTAGTGCTTACCCAGTGGGTGCAAGTTTACCAGCAGGTATTGTGTGGAACTCCTCTAACGAAAATTTAATTGCTATCGCAAACGGCGTTGCTACTATCGCTAGCTTGCCAACGGCTACTAGCTATTACAGCGAAATTTATGTTACTTTTAATAGCATTACCTCTAATGTTATTACTATCTATGTAGAAATTGCAGACCCTACTGGTGTAGAAATTGTGCACGAAGGTGTACAAGGCGATGCAATAGCACCTATCAATTGGGTAATTGGCGCAGACAATGCAGACGCTTTAACTGCACAATTTACTCGTATCTTTACTCCTAGCTACGCACAAGGCGATGTTATTTGGTATTCTACTAACCCAGCGTTTGTAGTAGTAGATGCAGACGGCGTTGCTAGCTTACCTAGCTTATTGCCAACAGTTGCAGGTCACTCTTATATTAGAGTTTATGTAGACAACGGTGACTACGACATTTACTCATTCAGCGTACGCATAAATGTTAGCTTTGAATTACTAGGCATTACTATTGGTGGTTTTGTTAGTGCAGACGACTTAATTTGGTATTCTAGTGATATTGACCCAACTATTACTTTTACGGCAACCCCTAACCCAACGGCAGCAGTTTTTGTAGGCGATGTAGTTTGGACTTCTAGCCATGCCAATGTTGTTATTGACCCAGTTACTGGCGTTGCTACGCTAAATTTAACAGGACTACCTTACACAGATTTTACTGCTACAATCACTGCAACTTATGATGGCGGTATTTATAGCTATGTTGAACTGCAAGTTAGAATTGCAGCGCCAGACGAATTAGATGACATTCTTTTAACCTATACAGGCAATCGTGCATGGACTTTAGGCGACGCTACAGCAGAGGTAGAGTTTGATTACGCGCTTTTAGACGACCAAGGCGACGAGCTAACGGGTCTTAATGTTGTTGTAGTTTGGGATGTTTACCCATTAGGCTTAGTAACTATCACTGACGGCGTTGCAACATTTACTGCAAACGCAACAGAAAATGCTTTTGATGCTAACAGCATAGCTGTAACAGTTACTGCCCGTGTTGGTGCAATCTCTTCTAACCCTATTACTATTACTATTACTCGCCCAGATGCTACTAGTTTTGGCATTAACTATGTAGAAGCAAATCTACTAAATTGGGTACTAGGTGGTACTCACTCTCTGCAATTAAGCGTTTATAGATTACCAACATATGCGGCGGTTGTTCCAGCAACTTGGACTTCTTCTAATCCTAATGTTATTTATGTAAATGCAGATGGCTCAGTAGCTTGGGCACAAAATAAAGTAGCCTTTGTAGGTAGCGTTACAATTACCGCTGCCGTAGCGGGCTTACCAAATCAAACTATTGTAATAACCGTAACTCGCCCAGCAGTTGCTAGCGTTACTATTAACTACGAAACAGCAGATTTGGCAGATTGGGTATTAGATAGCGGCTCTACTCGCACAGTTACTTTAACCTACACTCTAAACCCACAATTTGCAGATGGTGCAGTTACTTGGTCTTCTAACCGTGAAGATTTATTAGTGGTTACAAATGGTGTTGTATCGTGGGCAGCAAACGCAACACAAGCCGCCACAGTCGGTGCAGTTGTTATAACTGCACGCTACAACCTAGACATCTACGCAACAGTTATCATTACCGTAGCTCGTCCACAAGCAACCGCTTCTACAATTGTTCTACCATTAGGTGCCACAACTGATTGGATATTAGGCAGTGAGCCAGAAGTAGCTCTAAGGACTTTAAGTTTAGCCTTAGTGCCTAGCTATGCAGAGCCAGTAGAATTTGTTCAGTGGGCTTCAAGCGAAACGGGCGTAGCAACAGTTGCCGGATGGGGAGCCACAACAGTTATAACTGCAGTGGGTGAGGGTACTACAATAATTACAGCATCAGCAGTTTTAGGCACAGGTCTTACTGCTGCTACCAACTCAATTACCATCACCATCACTCGCCCTGCACTTACAGGCATAGAAATTTCTAGTAGACCGTTAACTTATACTTGGCAAATTGGTGGAGCAATCACAAGCCACCATTTTGGTCATACCTTTATACCAGCGGGTGCGGCAGGCATACCAATTTGGTCGTCATCTGACGAGGACTTAATCACAGTTGATGCTACTGGTTTAGCAACCATGGTGCCTGGCATCACAATTGGCGGCACGGTAGATATAATTTTAAGAGTTACAAACCCTGCTGGTGGTTATTTTGAAGCTCGTGTAACAATAACAGTCACTATTGTTTATGTAACAGGCATGACTCTAAACCACACTAACCTAGCAAGGGGTGCTAACACTACAGCAGTTCAATTAACCCCTAGCTTTACTCCTGCACACGCTACAGACACAAGAGTAGGATTTGTATCTTCTGACGATGCCATCGTAGCAGTGTCAGCCACTGGCTTAGTAACATTTGTAGCAGAAGGTTTGGCAACAATCACTGCAACTGCTCTAGGCACAGCAAGTGGCGTAACTGTAACAGCAATCATTACAGTAGAGGTTTTTGCAGACGGTGTAATCGTTATTGCTAGTGCAGCTGACTGGAACGAGTGGGCAGCACAAACGACTGATACAGATGTGACTATCCGTGACGCAGCACTAAATGCACATGTTATTCTAATTAACGACATTGATTTTGACGGCGGAGCATTACTGCCTGTCGGCGGAGATGTAAACGCTACACCAGCGGCTGATTGGAGAGGTCTTGACTTCCCAACAGAAAGAGCATTTACGGGCACATTTGACGGCAGAGGTTTTACTATACTAAATTTTGAAATGATAGGAACAGTTGAGTCATACCATATGGGTATGTTCCGCCTTATCATGGGAGCTACAATCCGCAATTTAGAGGTTAGAGGTGCTGTAAGGTCAGGCGGCAGAGAAAGTGCCGTTCTTGTTGGTCAAGCAAGAGGCTCTAGTGCTAACCCTGTTTTAATTGAAAACATTGTTATTATTGCCGAATCTATCGGTGGCGGAGCAGGTCATGCATTGCCAGCGGCTCTTATAGGAAGAACATCTGCCGGCGCTGCTAATTATCATATAACTGTTAGAAACATAGTTACGCATTTAACATCTACAGCTTCTCGTTCGGGTATGTTTGGCTATATGGCTGGAGGAATTGGCTCAAGAGTAGCAACTAATCTATTTGTAGTAAGCGATAATCTTGTGGCTTATGGACCTCATCTTGCAAGAGGTGACCAGTTCTTCTTTAGTACAACGGCATCATTTGGCTTAAACAATTTCCATGCTATTACAAGGGCACAGTATCAAGCGAACATCGTTGATTTTTCTTCTCTGCCAAGCAATGCATGGGTATTTGAGTATGGAGTATTACCAAGACTTCGTCGTATTGGCGAGCCTATGACTCCTGTTACGGTTACAGGCAACAACCTAACAACTTCTGCTGCTATAGTGGCTGGTTCTAACGAAGCATTGTTAGACGAGGTTTATGTCTTTAGCGTAAGAGTCAACACAACTAATTGGCATGGTACTCCTGCACCTGTAATCTATATGGATGGCGTGCTAATTACTCCAACGCTAACTCCTAGTGCAGTGAGTGGTCCTGCTACTTTAAGAGAGTTTACTTTCGTTATTCCTAGTGTTACTGGCGATATAGAAATCTATGCAATACAAGGTCTAACACAAATCTTTAGAGCCACTTTAACTACAAGCCTAGAGTTTACTATAACAGCCTTAGACCCTGTGCTAGATGGCGTAGGAGCAACACTAACTAATACTGTACTAGCAGGTAGCAACTTTAGGTTTACTCTAAGCCTAGCCGATGGTTTCGAGCTTGACCACGCTGATTACCATAGCCAAGGTGGAGTTGCGTTTATCGTAATTGGTGGCAACCGCACAGCACTAACTAGCTTTACAGTAGCTAATGGTGTTTATACTTTTACTGTACCATATGCCCTTATTACAGCAGACTTTACAATAGAGATTGGCGACTTAGTGCAAGACGCCAGCTTTGTAACGGTAGCAGGTATAAGAACAACTGCACTTTATCAAGTTGTTGCAAATGCTTCAACCAGACTAGACGAGACATTTGAGTTTGCCTTAAATATTTTAGAAGGAGCAGCTATCGCAGGCGATATAGCTAGCGTAACAATACAAGTTAGCGTAGCTGGTGGCGGAGTACACACTCTAGTAGGCTCGGTTGATGGCAACAGAATTAACTTTTCTTTACTAGGCACTTATGTAGTTGGACCGATTACAATTGGTGCACAAACTGGCATAATCGCTAACGCTTGGACTAGAATTGCAACTGCCGCAGATTGGAACAACATTATGAACCTTTCTAACTGGCAAAACCGCAACTTCTATTTATCTAACAATATTGACTTTGGCGGCACAGCTTTAGCACCTATTGGTGGCAGAGCTACTGCTGGTGTATCAGGGACTTTCCCTACACCAGATATGGCATTTAGAGGCATCTTTGATGGTCGTGGATTTGCCGTAGAAAACTTTACTTTAGATAACACAGGCATAACTCATGGCGGCATGTTCCGTCATTTAGTAGGCAACACTAGACCAGATGGTCTAGGTAGAGGCGGCATAATACGCAATATTGCTGTTAGAAACGCAACACTGGTTCATGGCGGGTATAGAGGTGCTATGCTTGTAGGTTTTGCAACAGGCCCTTCTGCTACTCCTGCTTTAATAGAGAATGTAGAAGTTGTTGTAACAATTAGTGCAGGTTCTGCAGGTCATGGTCTGCCAGCCGCAGTACTAGGTAGCATTAGAACAGGTGCAGCGTACGAGCATGTTAGAGTAACTAACGCTGTAACTAGAGTAACTAGCACAGTTGCTAGGTCTGGTATGTTTGCATATATGCCTACTGGCGGTATGGCTAACCGTATAGGTACTAACTTATTTATCGTAACAGATGATTTAATCTTTACTGACAGTTCGTACTTCTTTAATACTCACCAAGGCTTTACTTTAGCTGCTGGTACTACCCACCCATTTACAATGGCTAACATTGGCACAGTTGACTTTAGTGCACTGCCTAGTGCGTACTGGAATATAGAGTCAGGTGAATTGCCAAGCCTTAGACCTTTTGGTGCAAGACCTGCTCCATGGGTAGGTACTCCTACAGTAGTTAATACCGCAAGCGGAGAAGCGTTTAGCAATGTAACAGCTCCTGCTACTGCAACTATTGGTTATGAGCTTAACTTTACTGCTGTTGTAGACACTACCAGATGGCACGGTGCTCCTACTGCCCTAGGCACTATGGGTGGCGAGCCTATAAATGTTGCATATAGCTTTGCAACTGGTCCGGCTAACGCAAGAGTAAAAACTTTTACAATTCCTTCAGTTACTGGTAATGTTGTAATTAACGAGATAGTTGGTCTTACAAGAATATTCCACATAACACTACCAACAGCAGAATACTTTACTCTAATAGGCTTAGACCCAGTGCTAGCTAACCCTACTGTTTTAGATGGGCAAGACTATAGATTTACTCTTAGCCTAGCAGAAGGCTTTGCCTTAAATGATGATGGTAGCGTATTCCATGCTGTGGGTGCTACTCAAACTCGCCTAACTAATTATGCGTACGATAATGGTATTTACACCTTTACAGTACCAGCAAGTTTAATAAATGCAGACTTTAGCATTGTAATAAGAGACCTAGTAATAGGCGGAGCATTTGTAGGCGTAACAGGCATGAGAACAACTGCTAATTACACAGTTGTTGCAGATGCTTCAACTAGACGCTATGAGGACTTTAGCTTTAGCCTTGTTATGGCTATGGGTAATGTTATGGCTGACGACATAGAAAATATAACTATAAGCGTATTAGTTGCAGGAACAGCTGAGCCTCATGTACTAACCGGTGAAAGAGTTGGCAGTACAGTTAACTTTATGCTAGCTGGGATTCATGTAACAGGTGCAATAACCATTGGTGAACAAAGAGGTGTTGTTGCGCATGCTTGGATTAGAATTTCTACAGAAGCAGAATGGAATAACATTATGAATATTCCTTCTTGGCAAACTAGCAATTTCTATCTAGCCAATGATATTGACTTTGGCGGCAGACCTATTACTGTTTTAGGTACTCCAGGAAATGTTGGTGGCTATAATGCAGCGGCTTCGTTTACAGCACTGCACCCTAATGCGTTTAGAGGTACTATTGATGGTCGTGGCTTTGCACTAATGAACCACACCATGAACGCACCCGCTGGTGCTGCCCATTGGGGACTAATTAGGCTATCTATTGGTGCAACAATTAGAAACTTAGAGCTTAGAAATGCTTCTGTAACATTAACAGCAGGTCGTAGTTCATTCCTAATAGGCTGGGCTTTAGGCACAAGCACAACTAATCGCACAGTTGTAGAAAATGTAATTGTTAGCGGCACTATAAACGGAGGACCTAATGCAGACTGGAATTCAGCTTCTGCCATTGTGGGTTCTGTTCATACGGCTGGTGCTCCTACTGCTTATAACTCTTGGTCAACCTTTAATAATATTGTAACAAGCGTTAATACTACTTTGTCATTAGCTTCTGGTTTTTCAGGTTATGCTGGAGTAACAACAGGAAACAGAACAGCAAATAATATTTTTGTGGTTACTAACGGGCTTGCAAGAACAGACTTTGCTCATGAAGGTGCTGGTTTTACAACAAGACTAACAAATATAGACAGCTTTACTCGTAATAACTTAGTAAGAGTAGACAATACAGCTTTTGGTGCAACTGACTTTAGCAGCTTGCCATCTGCCTATTGGATTGATAATGTAGCTGATGGTGCAACGGCACTACCACGCCTTAGACAATTACCTTTAATGCCTGTTCCGTGGCTGAATCCGCCTACTGTTACAGTAGAAGATTATGGCTATGCTACAAGAGTAGAAGTGCCAGCAACTACACCATTTAACCAAACACTTACCTTTAGTGTGATTGTAGATACCGTAGCATTTGATGGTGCACCTGTTGTAGAATTTACTAAGAGCCATACTTTAAACGCATGGGCTCCAAGAAACTATACAATAACTCACACAGCACAATCAGGCGATGACCCATTTGCACAAGTGTTTACCTTTACTATCCCTAATGTTGTAGGTAATGTTGTAATAACAGGCATTATAGGTCTAACCCAATCAGACAATACAGTATTTGAGATAGATGGCTTTAGAGTATACGAAGGAGCCGCCATTACTACAAGTTATGCAGTAGAAGGCCCAGCCTTTGTAATAGTAGGCGGCGACCCAGGTGACGATGACTATTACGAGTTTGTAGTAACTACTATGTTTACAGCGGCATATGGTCTAGCAGTAACAGTGCAAGTTTATATGGAAGGCACGGGCTTATTGACACTAACTCGTCATCGCCAAGTAGTTAATCGCTTCTACTTTAGAATCATGCAAGCTGACTTTACTGGCGATGTTACTATCGGTACAGTTAACTTGCCAGTAGAGTTTACTAGAATTTCAACAGTAGCCGATTGGAACAACATTATGGAGCTTTCTAACTGGCAAAACCGTAATTTCTATTTAGCTAACGATATTGACTTCTTAGGCGACACACTGCAAATTATTGGTGGTGCAGGTTACGGTGGCATATATACAGCAAACCCAGAATTTGCACCAGACCATTATGTTACAGGTGGCGGTGGCGGTGCAGGCAACGGAGCCTTGGTGTTTAGAGGTACTTTTGATGGTCGAGGTTATGCGCTTAAAAACTTTTACTTGCCAACAGCGACAACTCATGGGCCTGCGGAAACGCTTTGGCATGCTGGTGTTTTCCGTGGAATAGCCAATGCAACTATAGAAAACCTAACTCTTTACAATGCAAATAAAAACCTTAGTAATAATGGTGGCCAGGGTGGTTTGTTAGTTGGCAGAGCGCATAATTCTATAATAAGAAATATCTCTATAATAAATTCTACTTCTAATAATACCTCTGCCCCAGGTGCAGCATGGGAAAGAAACGGTGCAATAGCTGGTGCTTTAGGTGCAAATACAATTTTAAGTAATATTGTAATAGATGTAACTTCTGATAACACTTATTTTGCCATTATATCTCATGGTGCTGTAGGCTCTGCCACTCTACAAAATATCTTTATTATTGATAGTGCTAGACCATTATTTAACAGCGGTGACCAAACAGGCAACTGGGGGACTAATATAGTAAGAGTTAACACTAGCTTATTAGTTGCTGACTTTAGCGTATTAAGTAATGCACACTCTCTATGGCAATTAGTGCCAGGTCAAATACCTATGCTTGTGCCAGCTAGTGTTACGCTAGTACCTTCTAATGTTACTTTTGATTTGCGTGGTGGCAGCGAAGGCCCAGACGATTTAACGGATATACCATTTTTATCAGTAGCCCCAGCTTCTCCTACAAGAGATGGTTATGTTTTTGCTGGCTGGTTTGCAAGCGAAACAGATGCTGACTTATTAGAAAATCCAGCAAGAATTCCGCTTTTCCTTACGGGCGATATTGAGCTTTTTGCAGGTTGGATACCTTTAGTAGATGTTAGCGCAGATGGCTTTGACTTTGTAAGAACCGATGGCATTTGGAGAACTTGGACAGCTACTGGTGCTAGTGGCGTAAGCGAAGATGACGAGTTACCTATTACAAGCGTGGCAATGGGTTCTAGCTTTAACCTAGCAGTTAGATGGCCAGGTGCTGCATCTGCTACAGTAGCAGAGTTTAATGCAGGCATATATCTTATAGTAGACATAGGCGGTAACCCTGTAGAGATTAGAGCATCTAGGCATAATCTTGCTGCTGGCATGGTAGACCTATTCTTTACTATTCCTGGCGAATATGTGACAGGTGCAGTAGAGCTTATAGGCATTAGATTCCCAGTTAGTCACGGTTTGGTAACAGGCTTAGCTAATATTGCAGAGTTTGCTGGCACTGGCGTTCAAAGGCTTATTGGTTGGGACGGCACGGCAACTGCTCCGGCAACTGCTGCTGCTGCTGCGCTAGCGGCTGG
>Ga0209755_10003497_pt1 | contig 19632 bp, 11 predicted proteins | sample TergutCo191P1_FD_187301 | JGI IMG/M metagenome (GOLD analysis project Ga0209755, IMG submission 187301) | Cornitermes sp. P1 segment gut microbial communities from Petit-Saut dam, French Guiana - Co191P1 (SPAdes) (version 2) | ecosystem: Host-associated > Arthropoda: Insects > Digestive system...
GCGCGTCCTCAGGTTGCGGATAGAGGAACGGCCTCCGATAAGGAGGGTAGCTGCGAATAAATTGAATAAGCAGTCGCGGACAGCCGACGAGGGGTGGTCCTCCAGCATGGGGGTTGGGCGAGGTGCTAACAACCCCTCCCTGTAAAAAACTTTGTTAAGAAACACTCACATGTGGGATGCTTGCTCTGGAGACAAAACAATCCGGAGGTAAACTACTCCCCCACTCAGATCTCCGGGGGGGAGTGTTTGATCTCCAGGAGGTGGGATGTGGGTGTATGGACTGGATTGGGCTGGTCCAGGATAGAGACAGGTGGCGGACGCTTGTGAGTGCGGTAATGAACCTTTGGGTACCATGAAATGCGGGGAATTTCTTGACTAACTGCAAACCAGTTAGCTTCTCAAGAAGGACTCTGCACCATGGAGTGAGTAAGTAAATATTATTATTTGATATGGTTGCCTCTTGTCACAGGCCTTGTCTTCCTGGTACTTCTCTTGAACCAGCGGTAATCCCCACCACTCTGGCTTCAAGCTTCACACTGCAGTACTTTCCGTACTTTGTGTGATGTTCCAAGTATAGCTTTCTTTTGTAGTGAATCTATCGAATGTCTTCCTGGTACAACTTCCAAATTTTTCCTTAAGCTTCTCGTTACTGTTCCAGTGGCTCCAATTAGTACTGGTATAATTGTACATTTCAGGTTCCACATTCGTTGTATCTCTATACATAAACTCTTGTATTTTAACTTCTTTTCCGTTTCCTTTTGCACAGCATTTCCTTCTGAAGGTTTATTATTATTATTATCATCATCATCATTTTTATCCTCAATACTGTCATAGTTACTACTGTGTTCATCAACACTGTTCTTTATATATATGTTTTTTGTATTAATTTGTTCTCAATTGAAATGGAGGAGTTATTGAAAACATATGTAGTTACTTGATGATTGATAGTAGATTTCCCATAAGTATTTAACAAATGTGAATCGTCATTGACAATTTTACTACATGTGTTTAATTTTACAATTTTCAGGGTGGTTTTAATGTTATTATTTTAATTTAGAATCTGGCTATTGTAATTATATATTTTAGCTTCTTTATTGACTTGTGACAATTTTTTTCCAATAAGATTTATCACAGTTTTTTAATTTTGTGTCATTACTGTTCCTGCTAAGGAAGAAGAGTTCTCTTTTGCATTTACATGAAGTTTTTATTCCTAGTGTTTTGCAGGTATTATAGCTACCTTTCTCATTTTTAGGGGTAAACTGGAATGGATGATCCTTCAGTATGTGTTTAGAAAAGAATTAAACATTATATTGACATCATTACTATAAACTAAAGTTCCCACGTTGCATAACTTTATTTGATCAGAAAGTCATCTGCTGTATATTTGTTAATTTTTTGTGTGGTTTGAATTAGATAATATTGTGGCTGCAGATCAATGTCATTTATCATTATGAGTTGTGCATCATGGTCTGATAAAGCATTTGCTTAAGAACACATTGTATAGTTTCCCATTTTGGTAGTATCAATAAATATATCACCAAATGTAGATTATGTCCAAAATCTAGTTTTTTCTTCAATCTAAGTGTGAAACATCATCAGGTGGTCATCGCAGTTTAACTGAATATTAATTAGAACACTACTTATGTTATTTTCTTCGAAGTTCCCAATTATTTTTCTGTTGTTTTTATCCATAGTTGTCTTTTAAAATGCTTTAGACACTACAGTTTGTAAAAATTGTTCAGAATATCACTATCCTACCTTATCAGTGTCGTATTCATGTGTGTTTGTTGTCATATATTGTTCTGTAACTCTTCATTTTCAGGATTACAAGAAGAATGCCCATTGCTGAGTGAATCAACTACAAACCTGCTAACAAAACTACAACATGATAATCAGCTGCTGCAGTATAAAATTGAGAAACTTATGAGTGAGAAAGATGCTGCAGCACATTTACTTGAACAAATTCAAGACAGGGAATGTGGAACAGACACCAAACTTAGAAATGAAGGTACATTGCACTTGCATCCAACATTGCTGCAAGTAGGTATTCATGAAAATCCCTTCAAATTGGAGATTAGTGGTTATCATGCGACTCGTGTAGGATCTCAGCAACATACATCAGATAGCAGAAATCAGGATGATGGTGAAGTCAGGAATATTCTAAAACAGTCTCCAGTTTTGAGTGTAGGAAGGGTTTCAGTGGATGAAAATTCAGAGTATGTAACACTAATAAATTATGAAGAAGAGACTGCTGTAAAACCACCATCTGACGCACAAACGGAAAGGGTCACTTGTGAACCAAGTTCAGAATGTGAAATATTAACAAACCCTAAAAATCCACTGATGCCAGCGAATATGCAAAATGTAGAAAGGAATAGTGTTTCTGATTTTACTGATCATGATGTGGACAGTGTGGCATTTGAGCAATTCATAGCTCATGACAGTTTTACTATGTTTTCTGGAGAAGTGAATGTTGACAAATCTTACAATCTTTTAAACAAAAAGGAAGCTGTTGCAGAATTCCCCCTTGTAATGAATGATGAAAACATTGCTTATGGATCTTCTGTTACGGATGATGGAGTGGCACAGCCTTCAGGTCATGTGAAGGATAAACGGTTTGTGTTTCCCATAACAGATGGTGATGTCTTAGAACACACATTGACCACAGATTCCTCTGGAGGAGACACCAGTCCAGAGGTAAACAGAAATGTAGACAGTCTACAGCCAGAAGTGACAGAAGAAGCATATGACTGGAAAGAAAATAATATAGAAGTAATTAAATCAACCCTTAAACTCTTGCAGGCACAGTATGATGATATAGCACCAACAGACACTGGCAGGATCTTGTCCTCCTCTATTGCTTTGACTGCAGAAGTTGAGCAGAGTTTTGTCCATTTACAGGACACCATTACTGAGTGTGAAGTACAGAAGACTGACTTCTGTGCGCAGTTCCAAAAGAGGGTGAAAGTGTCAGTCAGTAATCTGAAAGAGACAGCAGAGGGACTTGTTGATGACATAGATGAACAGTTGTACAAATTAGTATCCACAATTTTACGGAAATTAAAAAAGTTTAAAGGCAAATTGCAAGATAAGTGGTGCCATTTGACAGATAAGTATGATTATGACAGTGATGCAATATATAATTGGCTACATAGTTCAGTATTATTAGAGTGTAAGGAAGGTGACAAGCAAACCAGAAGGAAATTTAAACAGTTTTCTGCTAAAGAACATAATAAATTAAAGGATAAGTTTGTAAGGAGTACCTCAGATGAGAACCAGGAGGGAACATATGTACCTGATGTTAAAAAAAATCATAACACAAAGGAAGAATATTATTTTAAAAGTGTCGACTCAAATACTGTATTAGAAGTAGACCAAAAGAATAATATCCCAGTACGAGAGTTCCATGTCAATAAAAAACAGAAGCCCAAGAAAGTTCGTATGAACCATGACAGTTTAAGTGAACAGCATTTTAAAATTAACACACCAGTGACAGTTCCTGAAGAATCTGGTAAATCTGGTAAAGAGCAATACATGTCAAAATCACAAAAAAATTTGAAACATGACGATGGAGGCACATTTAAGAGACACTTCAATGGAAAGGAAAAAAATGAACGTGAGGGTAAGCGAAAGGGTGTACCTGAATCAAATATGTGTTGGCAGACGCATAATGGTAAGACAGTTTGTCATAAATGTAAAAGTAGTCAACAAAAATTGCATTCTGAAGATTTGAAAGGTCAGGATTGTGAAGATAATCATTGGTATGAGAAAAACAAATGGAAGAACCGGTTTAATGGTAAAAAGAAAAGTGAGTATAAAAATTGTGAAACAGAAAACAACAGGCGTAACCAGTACAAACACCACAAACAATCTGTGATCTTGGAACAGGGTGCATCTTGGATCTTAGATGACACTAATACCCTTAAGCAAAATAATGTGTCAGGAGACTGGATATTGAAATTGGCAAATAATCGTGCTGAGCGACGTAAGTTGGAACACAGAAGTGATTGGGTGTTTGATCGAGCTGTTGCACGCAAATTAAAGAGGGAAAAGCAACATTTAACAGATAATTGGTATTTTGAAAGAGCACGTGGACGTGAATATTGTCGCTACCATCCACGTTCTGACTGGTGCTAAACTGGAACCTACAGTGGCCCAAACTATGATTGACTTCATCAAAAAGACCATGGAAATGGGCATCATGAGGATGTAAAATTATGTTATGGTCCCCGATGGACTAACAAATTCATACCTCGTTCATTTGCAGGTACAGAAAAATTGATAAAAGATTCTTTTACATATTTTAAAAATAAAATAAATTATCATAGTCATTATTAGATAATGTGCTTTCTTGCTTTCTTTATGTGCAGTGTGTTTACTATATGTATGAATTTTAAATTGTATGACATTATGTGCATAACATATTGCTTTGGTTTAAACATTTCTGGATATTAAGACAGCCTGTGTATAACAGCTGATGCAAGAATCAAAAAGTGCAACGTGTATACTGTCTGATTTCACACTTTTATAATCATGTTACGCCCTTCATTGTTTGTGTTTTTCCACTTTAGATAGTATGCACAAAATGCTCAAAAATGTTCCTGATTGTGTGTATTTATTTTGCATTGTTGACAATTTTTAAACTTTTATTTTACATGACTTATGGTATTTTCATGTACCTGTTCAGTGGAGTCCCTAATTATTGTGCAAGTGTACCCAATGGAAGAAGCCATTCCTTCTCCACATCTTTGATATCCACCATGAATACTGTCCATTCAGAATATGTTTTCACATGAAGTGCATTTGATGTAACAGCTTACATTACTGTGATTTGAAACTGTGAACAATATCAGGATTATTCACCCAAATGTAATTTCAATAAGTGTAGTAATAAGCACAATATGTTGTTGGTATCTGCAATTGTAAAATGACGTGTACCTAGTAGGTGTTAAGACTCTTAAGAATCTCAGTGGATTGTGAAAGGGTTCACTCTGAATTGTACAACAGATGACAAAATTTGAAGTAAAATATTTGTTAAATGTGTAAGAAGTTGCAGAGGTTAACTGCAATACTGGGACTTGGCGGTTGATGTAGGGAATCTGATAAAAATGGGATAGTAAGAAATGAAATTATGTCCATAAATAACAAATAATCCTTTAATTTATTCATAGGATTCCCCCTTCCCTTTTGTGATTCATGATTTCTTTACCACTGGTTAATTGACTATATGCGTAATAAGGCCTTTGAAAGTGGCCATGTTAATTAGGTAGTGCATTGCATAATGACATATTTGCAAAACTGCTACTAATTTTTAATTTATATGTAGCCAGACTTCTGTCATTTATCAAGTGTTTTTCCGGCATCTTTGTGGTTAACCCATTCAGGATTAGCACAAGAATACACTTTGACATGTGCCAGCTAAGGTAAAGAAATATCACATTTTGTGCCCAGTAGTATATATTGGGGCATGGGGTTGTGTGTATAAGGTATATTGTTTTTGTCACGTATTAAAAGATTAAAAATTGTGCATTATGAATAGTGTATTGGTATGGCATATGGAGGGTGACATACGAAAAAATCACCATAAGTGTATGTCACTTGGCATGGAAATACATCAAATATAATGTGAATGGCAGTCATGCAGACTGTTTACAACAGACATTGTGCTAGTGTGGCACCTGCCAGTGAATAGCACCTTCAGTCAAACATTAATGTAATGCAACCATCCTGCTAGGGTTAGGGGGTGCTCTGTATGATTTTAGGGTTTGGTACCAAAACTTGCTTTTATCCTTTGTCAGTTCTTTATGTCCTTAGTTGAATAATTCAGAACTTCGCAGAATAAACGACAGTTTTATTTAGTACCCATGTTTCATTTTGCAGTTTTTGATGCTCCTGTGCTTGACTTTCCACACACAACCCAGACACTTAGAAGTTAGGAGGAAATTGAGTATCGCATATGATTATGTCTCATCACCATAAAGACAAAGTCATAACATAAAGACAGCTAATTATACCTTTTAAAATGGATGATGTTCAAATATTTTAGATTGGTATGTTCAGTGACATTCAAATTAGCCACCCAAGCATAACACATTGATGCTGTCGTCTTCATAGATAATTTTCAGTCACAGTAGTTGTGCCAATCCCACACATTGGCCATGTGAAATGTAGATTGTTTGTGCATGTAATTAATTTCAAGTTTTATATATTGGTATGTGAAATGTGAAAGGAAGATATGTCAAGATATCCAAAAAATAAACAAAATAAAATTACGTGAACATAAGTTGAAAATTACCATCTTCCCAGCAAATCCAAAATTTGAGATTGTTTTCTTGATTTTGTGATTGAGTCATATTTGTGTTTAATTCAGTAGGGTAATCTTTATTGGTCCTCCCTCAACTGCCAGCATTTTCAGAGTTTTGAACTGGCCCGATATGGATAGACCTTTTCAATAAAAGTTTGTGACCAGTACATTATCTGGAAGGATGTAATAACAGGCACCGGCAGAGAGCTGTGGTGTGATGCACTTCTATCACCTTGGGATCTGGACATTTTCTGAATTTTTAAATTAAAAATAAAATGCTACAACAACAAAGCTAAATCTTCTGCAGTTCCTACACTGTTCGTCTTATGATTCCCAGTTATGTTACTATCTTGTCCAGCAATGATAATTAAGAAATCTGGTCACTTCGCATGCAGGTAATGTGCACCTTGCTCGTACTGACAGATATAGGTCTAATAGTAGTTTTGAAATGTTTTGCAATCCGTCATTGTTATTAATGAAACTCGGCTTCTGAATTATGTTTGGTTCTATTTTTGTATTGTTAATGGATGATTTATGTGACATGTAATGACGATTGTTGTGGTTTATTTGCTGTTGCGGTCAGTATCGCTGACTACAGTATATCGCATCAATGGAAAGGTGACTGGTGAAAGGATTTGGAAGGAATCAACACACCATTGCTGTATTTTTCTACACAGACTGAGGGAAAGCATGGAAACTCCCAGTGGCATAGCCGGTGTGCCGGTCGACACACTGACATCAAGAAATAAACCGCAAAAGTTAACTTACCTATCGTAATATCTTTGTGACTGAGATAAAAGATAAATTTGCAAAAGTGTCATATGTAGAGCTAAAGTAAGGCAGAAGTGGGCCCAGACATGGTTGAGCACCTTCCTAACCGCCCACCCACACCCTTGCCCCCTGGCATAGTATTTGCAGGTTGTCTTGAAAACGTCTACCTAATGTTTAACTGTTTCACTGTTCATTACGCTGAAATTCCAATCTCATCTCTTGAGATTTACAAGTAAAGTACTGATATTTATTCTTGACTTAATGTTTAAGGAAATATTGAGCAGGTATTCATGTGCTACATATATTCAGTTTAAATTTGCTTGTGGTAAGAGACATAAGTGAAACACTTACTGGCCATTTAGACTTCACCATCAAATGAAAGAAATTAACGTGCAAGTAACCTGCTCCCACTTCGGCAAAGGACTGAGACGGTATGATGATCCACCCGTACAGGCCTATTGCAGAACTGTGTATAGTAAGAGAAGCAAAGAAAAATAGTTCTGCTTTCTTCATTGCTGCAAAACATATTGGGTTGAGGTCTTGAAAATAATAATTTCCGTTCATGATTAATGCAGAGCTAAAATAATGTATGTGGCTATAAAAATACACTTTTTTTTTTTTAAATGGGCAGCTTATTTTCTACTACTGAGGGACTACAGTCCTTTCAAAATTGAGTGTGGTCGATTGTATATCCGTTACTAAAATATGGAGAAAACGAACATTTTGTCTTGTATAAAAAGGGAAAAGTTAAATGTAAAAGTGCACATACATTTATGTTTTATCCTTTTGGTGTGGCAATTTTTACTACCACTGGTAAGTCACGGTAAGAGTTTTCATTGGAATACTTTTATTGTAGGATTGTTACAGAATATAACTGGTTAAATTATAATTTGTAAATTTAATTAAGTTGTACCCTTAACTGAACTTGAAATGGAGAATCATGTTCTTGCCATTGGTAACAGTAAGGAAAAGAATATTTAATTTGAATAGAGCATTTTCCTGCACCAAGACTCTACACACTGTACTGTGTCATAATAATAATAATACCATAACAATCATGAAAACTTTCCTATGTAACTCGTTCATCTTGTAATAATAAATACCGAAAGTCAAAAGTAGGAATCATACTAGGCCTATACATTCAGCTCTTTTTTGTATCTATTGGCCTTTGATCCAACACTACCATTTAAATGCCGCCAATCGAATACAGTACTGAAAGTCGGAATGAAACTTGCATCGAATTAATTATTTGAGAGTTTACAATTTTCGATAGCGTCCATTGGCAATTTTGACCGACAGAACAGGTTCGTGCTGCAACCTACCGACAGTTCATTAAGCTGCGTCGAGTATAACCAACATTGTTAAATGATAACGTAAATAAATGGTATTAATCTGTGACATAAATCATCGCTAGTTTCCGTGTTTGTGAGTGTGTGTGTGTGTGTGTGTGTGTGCGCGCGTGGATAGCAGAAAAGGCAAAGACTATATATGATAAGGTGTGTGTATTTGAGGTTATGTTGGAACAGGTGTTGTCGTGTGGAGAGTCGTTTGCTCGTGTGGAGAGTCGTTTGCTAGTAAGCCGATATCATTTATTAGACATACATACATGCCATTTCATAAGTCCCAGTAAGCCATTAGGCTTCGGATCTGAAACAGGTCCTCTAGATTTGACAAACACTATCAGGCGTACACTAATCAATACGTATACACATACAAAATTTAAAATGTTACAAGTACACATAAATACATAATTTCATGAATTACGTAGTCTAAATACAGTATGACAAGTTTGTACACTGATACAAACATTACCACATTGTGCGTCTCATCATAGGTCTATTGTGCATTCAAGTATTCTTCTACTGAATAAAAGGGCTTATCAGTTAGATATTTTTTAATTGCAAAATAAATCATTTCTTATTTGATACTAATTCAGCAAGATCATCTGGGAGTTTATTGTAAATATTTACGCTATAATAATAAACACTCCTTGTCATGCCTGTTCGTTGGTAGAAAAGTATAGGTGTCCTCAGTCTTTCCCAAAAGTGAATACAGTATTGTAGATATTTTTTTAATTTTCAGACCCCCATATGGCTTCTTAGAGTCCTAAGATTTGGAGATAATATTACCTCCAATTTTTACAATACTGAAACTCACTGTCCCTTTCAGGTTATTTTCTTCCTTGTGATGACTTCTACAGAAGAAGCGTGGAGTTTTCCAAACACCCTTGAAGGATTCGGTTATACATTCAACACAGGTAACAGAACATTGATTTTTGAAAAATTAAAGATTTACATAGATGGACTTGTGAAATAGAAGTTGAATTCCCAACTCCTGTCTCAGAGTTGTGGCCATTTTATGTAGGAATGGTGTGGCTAGATCTGGCATCAAATATTCTCCCCTTCTAACATTGCAATCTTATGAGATGAAACAACTTTTATAGTATGATGGACATGTATATCCATCTGTTCTGTAAAATGTTTGGACAATGTTTTAACATGTGTAACATTATTAATACATACTAGGACTTTTTCTGTTATCACTGAACACAAACATGACATTTCAAAAGCAGACTGCTTTTGATACATAGTTAGTGTCTATGTTCAGTGATAGCAGAAAAATTCCTGGTACATATTAGTGATGTTTCTCATGTATATCTGTCTCTGAATTTGAAATGTATTTACATTTTCATGACAGACCATAAAACTAATCAAACATACAACAGAAATATAAAACCCTGGAATAAAATTAAAACCATACATTTTAAATGTGATACAGTGCACTGTATTTGGGTTTTATCGAATGTTAGTGGCCCTTACAGAAATTGTGATGACTTAAGCAATGCAGCTGGCCACCATATTGTAGAGATACACTCATTCATTTGACACTTTACTATTAATAAGCTAACAAAACCCATTTCAACTTACATGAACCCAGTCGGTAAATGTGGTTTTCATTGACAGATAGTATGCCAGTCATAAGCCATTCAAAAAGATCGTTTTGTACAGATTTTCTGTCTAGAGGATGATTTCAGGTCTGTGGCATATCTAGGTTTTTTGGCACATGCAGTGAGTAATCACCGTGGACACCCCTACAGGAAATATGGACTTTAAAAATTCACAATAATTTTAAAATTTCCTCATATTTGACTCAGTATTTAAAATTTGTTAAGTGCAGACAATTTTTTTATTTGAAATATTCATTGTCCCACCCTAATGCAACCCTTGGACTCTGCAGCCTGGGGTAGCTGCACAACTACTACCCTCTCCCCCACCTTCCACTGTGCCTGTGGTTCAGTTAAAGCATGTGTAAGTCACATGATCTTGAGAAAATAGTGAGTGTTGTTTAATTGCAAAGTCATATTTGTGTAGGATTTTAATCTTTTATTTAAACACTTGCATTTCTTTGTCTATGTCATGTGTATATAGACAGAGCTGTTGCTGATGACATAATTATTAGGAATGTGGATAATCAACTCAGTGTGTTGTTTTCCAGATGGACAGCTAAGAAAAATCGATCCAAATACTGGTAAACCTGGAAATGAACCCTTTGAGTTTCATGTTAGTGAGAATCAAGATTACAATCAGAAAAGATATGAAGCTTTGGGCGATGTAAGTGTCTAACTGCTTGAATGCATACATACATGCAATTTCAAGGGTCCTTCAACAGATTTTTTGTTTGACACAGTCTGAAATTGGTCCCTTCTCACATGTAACTCCTCATTGCTGTATGTCAGCTAATAACAACAGATATGTACTCCTCATGTTCAGCACCTCAAGGTTTTCATATCATTTTAATAAAGAATTATGAGAATTTTAATTAAGAAATAGTGATCTTCAAGGTTCGTAGTTTATCTGGGCCACATCGTAGGTCGCTACACAGACTGTCACAGTGGGCAAAACATTGCTCACTGCTATTTAAATTTCCTTTGATTCAGGTTCCACACATTTCATTTGAACCCGTTGAAGTTAATATTAGGTTTTTAATTGTACTTAAAGAATCCATACATACATACACACACTCTCTCTCTCTCTCTCTCTCTCTCTCTCTCTCTCTCTCTCTCTCTCTCTCTCTAGGTCCTTGAGGCTGTCAACAACAATAGGATGTGGAACATGTCAAAAACATACAAACATATAAAATTATTGCAGTGTAAGGATTTACACATTCATATAAGTCAGTAATACATATCGTCTGTACATGCAAAAAATTCATCCAAGGAGTAAAAGGAGCATGCATATAAAAAAATTTTTAGGGCTACTGTAAACTGTGCTTATCATTCCTGAGGCTTGTAATACTTTGTGGTAGGTTGTTAAAAATTCTGATCCCAGAGTAAAATGTGCCTTTCTGAAAACAAGACAGGTTAGCAATAGGTCTATTTAGAGGGTGTTTATTTCTTGTATTTATACTATGTACTGATGAGTTAGTCAGAAATTTATCCTGATTTCCAATTAAAAAAACTCATCCATGAATGTATATATTGGCTTGGGACTGATAAAATCTCTAATTTTTTAAATAGCTTTCTGCAGAAGTTCTATGGTGTGCACCCATCATAATTCTGGTTATTCTCTTCTGAGGAGTGAATATCTTCCTACTGTGTGAGGAATTTCCCCAGAGAATTATTCCATAACTCACAGTAGAGTGATAATAAACAAAGTAAATCGATCTCAGAGTATCATTATTGCAGATATGATATATTTGTCTAATCATATAACATGCTACACTTAGTTTAGGAATTATTTAATCAATGTGGTTCCTCCAATTAAGGTGACTGTCAATTTGCATAGCAAGAAATTTTAAATTTACTGCTTCGTCTATACACTCATCCTTATAACTAACAGTCAGTTCACAGTATTCTTGATTTATTGTTAAAAATTTCATTATATTTGTTTTTTCCAAGTTTAAAACTAACTTGTTAGCTGAAAACCATTCAATCATACGTGCTAATACTTGGTTTGCTGATGTAGAGAAATCTATAAAATTTCCATTTGAGATTATAACACTAGTGTCATCAGCAAATTATATTGGTTCTGCAAGGGAATTTATTTGCAATGGAAGGTCATTATATAAACCAAAAATAGTAGGGGTCCTAGAATGGACCCATGGGGAACTCTGTGCTTCATTATTCCCCAATCAGAAACTAAATTATGAGTAGAATTGGGTGATTTTATTTCTACCTTCTGTTTTCTATTTGTTAGTTATGACCTGAACCAATCTATAGTTATTACTTGAATACCATTAAAATGCAACTTAGTTAACAGAATTTCATTATTTACACAGTCAAGAGCCTTTGATAAGTCACAGAATATTCCTCCATTTTATATAACTTTTGGTTAAGAGATTTAAGTACACTGTCAGTTAGCCTAAATGCAGCATCCTCAGTAGACTTGCCCTTCCTAAAAGCATACTGTTTTGGGCCCAGTATATTGCTAGTCTGCAAATGGTGACTTAACCTACAGTACATTGCTTTCTCAAATATTTTAGCGAAGGTTGGCAACAGTGAAATGGGCCTATAATTTGAATTGTTGTATGAAAATAGATTCCTTTGTTTGCAGACATGTGTAACTTAACGAACAAGTTTTGTATTGCATTTTCAAGTTTTGCTGGTGAAATTGAAAGTACTTTACTCTGAATGGCTCCTTTCAGGTCATCTTCATTGCTAGGATTATTACTAAGCACTTTATTCTTTAATGTGCTGTACACATAAAATTTTATGGGTTCAAAGGTGGTGAATGAGGAGGCTACTCTGTAAACAGTGCATGGCATTTAATTAAATATCATAGTGTTATAGCATATGGCATCCAAACATGTGTAATATATGGATGTGAATTTGTGGTCTCAGAATAAATAGATCCTCTAATCTACACCACACACCAATTGAAACATCATGTAATGGAACTTTGTGGCTTAACATGGAAAACCTGTTGTTATGAGACTTCAGGTCATGTATTCATTGAGACTGAAATCAGCTTCATTACAAACAGGATGAGTGTGGGATCTGTATTACCATCGTGCACCACATGAATGTAGTAGTTCACAAAGTTCACTCTTGCTTCTATGTGTCATAGAATTCATGAACCATGGTTGTTCCTTATTTTATATGGCTGTAATGCAGCAGTTTTGTTGCAATTCTTGTTGATTATGGAGATGTACCCATTTGCTGTGCAAGAATGGCTGTCGAAAACTACAAGACAGTAACAACCTTTGTGACAGCATGGGTGCAGCTAGCTTACTGAGTCAGAAGTTTGATGCGAAATAGAAGCAGACAAGAAGGGACAGCAATGCAAGCCATATAAAGTACAGACCCTGTATAATTTGTATTAGTGGGCACCTTATTGTTCGTCCATGGAAAGAAAATCTGTCATATGAAAATAATTTTGTTGGGTGGAAAATACATTGCCAGGACATACACATTGTGGACTTATTTTGACGTAATATTCTAAGTGGCAATGTTATGGTTATTATGAGTATAGTCTTCTGGCATGTGGTACAGCATTACATCCCAGAAAGCAGTAATATCAAAATAACTGCCATACGGATCTCAGATCTCACAATGCAATGTGCAGTTGCATGGTTATATAACAGAGTGTTACATGGAAGGTTAAATGTAAATGGAAGTTTGGAATTGTGTGATAGATTCATGTAATACCAAGTTGTGTAATTCCATAGACTGCCTGAGTCAGGATGATATGTAGTTGCATTATTTTGAAATAGTCTCATCTTTTTGTTATATTTTGAGTATTTTTTAATGAGCAGTGTTCTCACATAATGTGATTCTCTCTTTTAAAAAAAAAATTAACAAATTTTAGAATCTTTCAGCAGAGTTTTATACAGTGCTTTTATAGATCCAGAGTAATGCCTTATCTTATTAGCCAGTTGAATGTGACTGACTGTCCCCCAGTTTTACCAAAGATATCAGTATTACAGTTTGCTTTGTTCACTGAGTTCAGTTTGAACATCATTCTTTTTGAATTCACATCTGCTTACTTTTCATACCTTCTATTCTTAATACCTTTATGGCAGCCTTGTGAACTTGAAGAGCATGGAACAACACTGATGCCTTTTTTATGGGTTCTTGAAGTTTTATATGGTTTTAGAAATTACAAAACATGTAACTGTCACTGTGATGTTTTTAATAACATTTGTGATATGTGGGAAAATTGTAGAGTGTGTTTTTTTTTAATTTTTTAGTTTTTATGGTAAAGTTACTTTTAACTGGTGCTCTTTACAAAAGTTTTCTGTCAGTTGTGTAAGATTTTCCCACATAGGTGTATACAAATGTGACGTACCAAGTTAACATATTATGCTTATTTGATGTGTATTGGACCATGCATCATCTTGATAACTGAAGAATTAAATCCAACTAGATGCCACTTATTACTTTATCATGCTTATGTTAGGCTCAACATGTTTTGAGCACCATTATGCCCATCATCAGGAGCTCACAACGATAGTGTTCGTTACCACATAGACTGTCTTGTTCTCGAGTTGCTGCTGGTTGGAAGTTAAGTGTTACAGCCTTCGGTCCGGACACTCATCTATCCTGCCTGCACTTAACTTCCAACCAGCAGCAACTCGAGAACCAGGTGGCCTATGTGGTAACCAAGGCTATTGTTGTGAGCTCCTGATGATGAGCATAATGGTGCCAAAAACATGTTGAGCCTGACATAAGCATAATAAAGTAATAAGTGGCATCTAGTTGGATTTTATTCTTCAGTCACACTATGCTTATGTTTACAGGTGATAACAAAATATGTATATGGCCTTCTTGAGACTGAAGTTGGTCTCCAGAGAATGATGGTCCCTCACCGAGGGGCAGTGCAAGAAAGTGCAGTTATCTTTGTTTCATCAGATGCACTGTCAAAGCCAGATGTTCTCCTTGTTCTGATTCCTGGAAGTGGTGCAGTGAAATCAGGGCAGTGGGCTCGGAGGTAATATAAATCTTGTAGGGAGGGTAGTTACTGGTGTTGAACAACCTTTCTGTTTTGAAACATGTGAAAGTATGCTCTCACAAATGAAACTTATTTCAGCTTTGAGTCTGAAACATTGTCAGTGAGAGCCATATGATGTTGAGGAAATGTGAAAATAAATTTGCGCAGTCCTGCACCATTCTTTTCCAGTTCCCAAAAGAGTGCATATGTTTATTTTATTTTTCATTTACAATCAAAAATGAGAGTACTACTATCTTTACCCTCATTATTATTATTATTATTATTATTATTATTATTATTATTATTATTATCTTTTTTTTTTTCCTCCAGAAATTTTATTGAATTGTGCCTGTATTTGTGATTAATGTTGAAAATATTTAAAAACTAGAAGGCATATATAAACAAATAAATGATAAAATATAGTAATTCTCTTACATGAAATTTTATACAACAGCAAAAATTTTTTGTTCTGGTAAGGTGTAACATTTTATGTTGTGTTTTCAGGAAATGCTGGCCTGTAATTTAACAAGCCAGTCCTAATTTTTCATGCCAAAACTAAGGAGATGCCATTTTTACATTCATTCATAATAAATCCAAGAGAATTCAATAGTAGAATTATAATAGACAGAGTGCACTGGAACAGCTGTTTGAATACCTTGGTTTCCCCTGCCACTCATCACTGCACCATTACTTTGTACCCACTTATCACTGCTCGTTAAGTATGTGACACACATGATTAGCCAGCACAGTGTCACACTGCTAGAACTTTATGTGGGACTTACTTCTAGCTAGACATACTCATTGCCATATTTTTCTGACACTAATTAAAATTAACCTGGTTCTGTTTTCAGTCTGATCATAAATGACAGTTTACAAAGTGGGTCGCAAATCCCGTTCATCAAACGCGCAAGAGAACTTGGATATGCAGTTATAGTTATGAACCCAAATGAAAACACCAAAGTTATAAATGGTAAAAAAATAAAAATTGTGGTAAGTTTAAATGAATTTTCATGGTATAGAGAGTAAATGTTTAACTAGTCCTTCTTTGGTCCTTTGGATAATCTGCAGTATTTCATTAAATGTCGCTTGTTTTGTGCTTTGTGCAGTGCTGGTGCTACTCTTTGTTTATAATGTGTAAATACTTGATTCCCATATACCGATTCCACACGTACAGTCATTATTGTTATACAAGATAGGCGATGTACTTAAAACGTAACATTAAGGCACATTCATGCAACCATTGTTGCAGGGGAAAAGCAATAAGTGTTACATATTCTTGGTGTGTATTAGTAGCCTTATGTATGCAGCATGCAATGCACATGTGCCACATTGTTATCTGTGGCTTGCCTGGCTCTACTACATTTTTCCACATTATCTCATAAATGGTGTGATTTAAAAAAAAAAAATTATTGAATATGAAATGTGTGTTTTGATTTTCTCTACAGCTTTTTGCTGGAAACATTTCTCATTCTAAGAAGATCTGAACTAGGTGTTATCATGCACGTATATTGACCTTCATGTAATGTACCCATTATACTCGTCAAATTTCAATGAAACATGAATTTTCTTGACAGATTCTTGAAAAATACTCAAATATAATTTTGTGAAAATCCGTCCAGCAGGAGCCAAGTTGTTCCCTGCAGACAGACGGACAGATGGACAGACAGACAGACATGATGAAGCTGATAGTTACTGTTCAAAATTTTGTGAACATGCCTATAAACTGAAAGTGAAATTGCATATGTGTACGAAAATAAGAATGTGGGTGTAAAGTTAACTGCATTTGTAATGAAGTGTGGTACTAAATTAGTACTAGCTACAGGTTAGTGTTCAACTACACTGTTTCTGCTTCAACAAAGGAGAAGGATGAGACTAAACTCACATTCCGCTTCTTGAGATGGAACTAGAAAAGCACCAGTTACCTGATTGCGAACCAACCTTTAAATACCCATTTATTTGCCCATACTTTATTGCCTTTGTTGTCATTGTCTTTATCCTTGTTTATCTTTTTGTTTTCTTGTTGAACATAATCATAATTTCTGGGTGTATCAGGCATGTATTGCCTTCATAGAAGCATGAATTAAATTCCAAGGCCAAGTGTCTTGACTGAATTTTTCAATGTCTTTTTCAGCTTTAATTTTAATTAGAGATAGTAGGAATGTGACTGACAAAAGGGACAGCATGTACAAGATTATAAATTGACAACTGATAAGTATAAATGATTTATCATGTTTGTAATGGTAAAGTTGTCCCTGTGCATCCTATGAAATTTGGGGCTGAGGAAATATAGGTCCACCTATTCATGACCTTGGCACTAGATGGATCTGAGTAGTCAACTTCATGATCCATTTGTTGTACCCATAGCCAAAGCTCCCCTGGTACCCAGTGAATAGGAGGCTGGGGGGGACCCCAGAGCCAGTTTCGATGCTTTGGAGAAGATAAAAATCTCACCTGTGAAACCATGATTTATTGGTTATCTGGCCGCAGCCTAGTCATTGTAACCAACTATGCTATCCCAGCTCACCCTTGTCATGTTATGTTGAGAAAAATGTGTAGTGCGTACATCAGCTTGTTTCTTTGATGCAGAATAGCAGTAAAGCAACAGAACATGCAGAGTATGTATGGAAGCATTATGTTAAAGAAGGGACTCCAAAGCACATTGCAGTAATTGCTCACAGTTACGGTGGATTCCTGGCAGTTGACTTGGTAAGTCAGTGACTTTGTACCCCTATTTTTTTGTTTTTTTGTGGTGGAAACTGGTATGGGTTTGGTGACAGGTGGTACTAGAGTTCTGCATTGTTCAACTTACAATCACTGATTTCCACTTGACCAAATTCTGAAGTGGACTGCTTCTTTGGAATGCCCACCCTTCACCTCCACTCCCAGTCCCTGTCTTATACACCATATGCATTGAACCTCAGTCATATGAAAACAATGGGCTCCTACCAGCATGTGTACTTGACAGTTTGCAGGCAGGTTAGTAAACCAAAGGAATAGGGCAGTTTGTGGATCAAAGTGTGGTAAATTTTTTTTATGTTTGCATATAGGTGCAGTTGTGTTTCCACATTTTGTATACAAAATCATATTAATATTTGCTTATCGTAGTTAAACTTTAGCTTGCTAATTTGTTGGATGAATTCATAGTTAGTTTAATACAATATAAAGTATAAAATTTAAAAGTTTAGATAAATAACTTGATGCTTTTGTTCATGTAAATTATGAAGTATGTAGTCACAAGCTGTTCCTAATTATATTCTTCTAATTCACTTCTCACTGATTTTACCTTCCAATATAAACATTAAATTAGAATGGAGACTAGAAGAGTATTGTGATGGCGTTTTTATGTATTAGTTGCAACGTATTAACTGGCAGGAATGTGGTCCTGCATTGAAGATATTCCACGCCTGAGAAAGTCATGTTCATGACAATCGTTAAATATAAATATGTTACTTGACCTACACTGTTGGTAAGAACATGCATTTCTTAAGAGGAAGTGTAAAGTGTTCACAGATATTTTCTGTGCTCTTATTTAATATTATATAGTTTGTTTTCTACTCTTGTTTGAAATATATATAAGTGAGATTGATGCAGAATTTTGTGATCTGAATTTTTAGAGGTTCCTATCAAATACTTTGAAGAACGTCACATGCATTATGACAAAATGTAGGTGTGTGCTTTTAAACATGTGTAGTTAAATAGCAGTCATTGAGGAGTTAGAAATTAGGCAACAGACAGTAGTGTAATATTATTCAGATGATACAAGCTACTTTGATAAATGTGAATAGCATTTTTTTTGTATTTATTACATATGTAAGTGTGACCCATCTCTGAACTGTTTAGATTTTAGCAGAAGTTATCAACTGTATACAGCTGTTTGTGGCATATTATTTATTAATCTGTATTAGGTATTCATGATTTCAGACATCCACTGTTCAGTAGCTGGGAACTGCGCTCTCCTGGGTTATTACTCAGTGAGTAGTGGTAATTTGTTACTGACATTTCAGACAACCTGTTGGTCCCATCCTCAGGTTTCAAGAATCCAAAAGAAAGCCTGTTGCCCCAATACAGATTTTGCTTAGGGAGGAGTGTGGGCAGTGAAAAGTCTCAATAACATAGTATGGTATGATGAGAAATTACCAGTACTTGCTGCATAATAAACCTAGAAGAGCACTGTACTCTGTAATAGGTATTGTTTTTCATTTACCTTTTCCAAAATGAGTAGGGTGTTCCTGTTATAGTCATGTCAGAATTAGTTCCATGTCATATCTTTATTAGTAATTTTGTTCTTTTGTAGGCTACTCGGTATTACTCCCATTTCCACAGCAATGTGTTTGCCATTGCCTTAACAGATTCTGTACATAGTTTGAAGATGCAAAATGTTCCATCCAGAGTTGCAGGGTACTTGCAGAAGGTGAGTGATTTATGTGTACTTTCTGTCTTCCTTCAATCAAGCCATGGAAAACTGCAGTTTTTGAACTGTGATCTTAAAGCAGGTTTCTTCGTACTTGTTTGTAAGACAACAAAGAACACTGAATATCCTTTTGGAAGCATCACTTTGTGTACTAAAATTGTAATTCATATTCTACTTGCTTTACAGGCAGATGTCATTCTTTTTGTGCTCTTCCCCCC
>Ga0209755_10003498_pt1 | contig 19629 bp, 22 predicted proteins | sample TergutCo191P1_FD_187301 | JGI IMG/M metagenome (GOLD analysis project Ga0209755, IMG submission 187301) | Cornitermes sp. P1 segment gut microbial communities from Petit-Saut dam, French Guiana - Co191P1 (SPAdes) (version 2) | ecosystem: Host-associated > Arthropoda: Insects > Digestive system...
CCTTCGACGACCTTACCACCTCCAGCCAGTTGAGGTTGGGATGCGCAGAGGGGCTGGTGAGTATCTCCACGACTTGGGCGTTTTTCAGCGGCGAGCTTAGCGGGATAATCGCGCCGCCCGCCTTCGCGCCCACGCAGTGTTCGCCGACCACCGTGTGAATATAGTAGGCGAAATCGATGGGGGTCGCGCCAGCCGGCAGTCTTATCACTTTTCCCTGCGGGGTGAAAACGTAAATCCATTTTCTGAACAGTTCCCGCTTGATGTCGTCCAGCCACAGGCTCGAAACCGACGGTCGATCGGTAGTTTGTGGAAGCGTCGATGGTGAAAGTGTCGCTTGCGAAAGCGTCGCTTGTAAAAGCGTAGATTGCTTCCAGCCCTTGAAGCTGTTCGTGATACCGATTTCCTGCGACTCGGCCATGTTGCGGGAGGGGCCCTTCTTGTACAACCAGTGACTGGCAACACCATGCTCGGCGACATTGTGCATTTCCCTGGTGCGGATTTGTATTTCCAGCAGCCTCCCCTCCTCGTCCGTCTCGTCAGAATCCGCGTCGATCATTACCGCCGTGTGCAGACTTTGGTAGCCGTTGGGTTTGGGCCTGGCGATGTAATCCTTGAAAGAACCGCTAAAAGGTTTCCATAGGTGGTGGACTATTCCCAGTAGCGTGTAGCAGTTTTCGATGCTGTCGCAGATTATCCGAATACCGGACAGGTCGTGAATTTTGTCGGCTGGTTTGCCACGCTTACGCATCTTCATGTACACCGAGTAAAAATGCTTCGCGCGGCTTTTCACCTCGATTTCCAGGCCCGCCCTTTTCGCCTCGCCGACGATGGCCTCCTGCGCGAGTTCCAGGAACAGTTTTCGTTGTTCGCGTTTTTGCGCGACTATGCTTTTTATCTGTTGGTAGGTCTCGCGGTTCAGGAATTTCAGCGAAAGATCCTCCATCTCGTCCTTGATCCACGAGATGCCCAGGCGGTCGGCAAGCGGGGCGTAAATATCCAGGCATTCCCTGGCCGCCGTTTTCCGATCCCCGTCCGGCAGGGAATCCAGAACGCGCATGGCATGAAGCTTTTCCGCCAGCCTGATAAGGATTACCCGGATGTCGTTGGTCAGCGCGAACAGCATGTTCCTGACGTTGTCCGCCTCGAAGGTTGTTTTGACGTTGGTTTCCAGGCCGTCGATTTTCTTTACCCCCTGCACCAGCAGGGCCGCTTCCGGCCCGACCTGTTCGGCCAGGGCCTGCGGCAGAAGGCTGTCCCGAAAGCCAACAAGGAGCAGGGCGGCGACAATCGTGTCCGCGTCCAGGCCTAGGTCCAGCAATATCAGTGCCGCACCCGCGGGATTGGACTCGGATTCCCGCATAAAGCCCAGGGTGTTAAGGATGCGTTCCCTGGCGCCGGCTTCGAGCGGGGAGATTTTTTCCGTAAGGACGGCAAGATTTGTTTCCACGTATCACATGATACGCGCTTATCGGGGATTTGAAAAGTGATTATTTGGATTGGGGTTTGATGTTTCCGTTTGATCAAGCTGATTTGTCACAGCCGTGACGGCGGTCGTGGTCTCTGCATCAATGGAATGTGAAATCCAGAACCGCGCGCTCCACCGCAGGATCCATGCGGTTTTTCACATTCGGCTTCCGTCCCTGCAGCGCAGCCTCGCCGCCACGGGCGGTTGCCTTGCGGGGCCCTTCCTGATACAATAGATCCATTACCATGTCCGAGAAAAGAAAAAAAGTGCTGACCGCCATAGGAGCGGCTTTTATCGTGTATAGCATAGTGGCGGTTCGCCCGGTTCCCCAGGAAACGGTTCTTGTGCCACGTTGGTTAAGTTCCCTGGAATCTGGACAGCCTATATTCTTTGGGGAACCATCTGGCCTTGCATCCCAGGCCTTGCCTTTCACCCTGGACAGCCGTTTCGGTTATATCGGAATGGACGGCCGTTTTCCCCTTAATAGGGAAAGAACAGGCCAGGTTTCGATTTCGCGGGAACGCTGGGCCGAATTTGACGGCGAGCTGGAAAGCGTTACCCTTTACGGTGCCGACGGCGAGGCCCTGTTTGTCATAGACAATCCGGGTGGCTATCCCTTCTTTCTTGACGGAAGGACTTTTGTCGTAGGAAGCGGGCAGGACTCCGTTTCCGAAATAAGCGATTCCGGCGAGGTTCTGTGGACTTTTGATTTATCCAGCCCGCTTACCAGCGTAGATGCGGCGGGCGGCTTGCTTCTGGCCGGCTTGTTGGACGGCATAGCCGTTTTGGTGGATAACGCTGGAAACCAGGTGTTTTCTTTCGATCCTGGCGGTTCGCGATTTTCGGTTATCCTGGGAACGGCAATTTCCAGTGACGGTTCGCGGCTGGCGATTGTTTCTGGCATAGACAGCCAGCGGTTCCTGTTCTTGGAACGTTTCGGGGCCAGTGTTGGGGACTTCAGGGTGGTTTACCATGAATTCCTGGGGGAAGGTTTCCGCCGGCCGGTGCATGTCGCCTTTGTCGAAAACGATCGCCATGTGGTTTTCGAGCGCCAGGGGGGGCTGGGGATTTACGATACCGATTCGCGGCTTACGCGAAAAGTGGAAGTGGACGGGGAATTGCGCGCCCTTGACGGTTCGGGAGGGCAGGGGCTAATGTTTGCCGTGTTTGCCCATCCGGGACTTGACGTTGCGAAGGATCTTGTTGGCATACAGGTTTCTGGCAGATCGCCAAGGGTGGTAACAAGGGCTCCGTTCAGGAGTGAGGAAGTTTTTCTTGGAAGGATGGGTTCCCGGCTGATTGTCGGCGGGGGACAGGCTATGGTTGCCTTTGATTTGGAGAGAAGATGAGCGCTAGGGTGGGAAAACTGTTCTTCGTGTTTTTGGCGATGCTAGTTCCTGTCGCGTTGTCCGCCATGGAATGGCCTTTGCTGGACGCGACGGTGGTACGCAATTTCGGTTTTAACGATCGGGGAAGGCCGACGGTTGGTGTCGTGCTTGCTGGTTACGGTGAGGTGCTTGCCGCAGGCAGTGGGGAAGTGATCTTCTCTTTTTCCGGCGCGAATAGTGCCGCTTCCAGGTTTCCTTCCCCCCTTGGTGCATGGACGGCGCTGGACCATGGTAACGGTCTGGTTAGCATATACGCCCGCTATTACGATCATTATGATGCCATCGGTTCCGATCGGTTAAGGGTGGAGCAAGGCACTCCGATTGCCATTGCGGGGGCCTCGGGCTGGTCCGAACAGGATGGTTGCTACTTCATGCTGTTCGACCGAAGGGAGCGGCGTTGGGTGAACCCCGCTATGATTATCACTCCTTTTCCTGACACGATAGTCCCGCAGATACATGGTATACAGCTTATGAACGAGGATGGCGTGTTGGTTGGCATTTCCCCCGGGCAGAGCGTAACCCAGGGCATGTATGGCATCGTCGTCAATGCTACCGATGCCCTGTCTGGTAATAGGGGAAACTTTCTTGCCCCCCATAGGATTATAAGTTCGGTAAATGGTACGGAGGTTGGGCGATTCTCTCTGGAAACTATAAGCGCAAGGGACGGGGTTATGCTTATAAACCGAGGTTTGCAGGTTCCCGCCCGACGTGTTTACGCCCCATTCCCCGCGTTTGAGGCCGGCGAGGCGTGGCTGAACCGGGGACAGGCCATATTGGAGATAATCGTGCAGGATATTGCCGGCAATTCCAGTAATATCGTCGCCCATATTTTCGTCGAGTGAACGCCTGTAAAACCTGGTCCACGCCTGTAGCGAAAGAGGAAGTAAAGCCCGTTCCCTGCGCCCTCTGCGGTGGCGAGCGTTTTGCCCCCTCCCTTTCCTGCGAGGGCTTTTCCTACGTAAAGTGTTCCGAGTGCGGCCTGGTGCAGATGAACCCACAGCCCGTTGCCGAAAGCGTAAAAAGCCGTTACGGGGACAACTATCTTGCCTATGAGATTGAGAACGAGGAAAGCTTCCTTATTCTGCAAAAGCTGGGTCTCGCCGACGCTGGTTTTTTCGAAATAGAGCGGAAACTAATGGAACGTAACCCAAAGGGCAAGCCCAAGGTTTTGGACGTTGGCTGTGCCACCGGGGCCTTGCTGGGCTTTCTGGAGGGCAAAAACTGGCAGGTAACCGGGGTTGAAATATCCCCCTCGGCGGAATATGCTCGCGAAAAACGCAGGCTTGATGTGCGAAGCGTCACTGTCGAGGACTGCGGGTTTCCAGATGCCTCTTTCGATGTTGTGCTTGCCTCTCACCTTATCGAACATCTTAACAGACCTAGGGAGTTCATCCGAGAGATTGGGCGGATATTGTCTCCTGGCGGATATTTTTTGCTTACCACGCCAAACATCGACGGCTTTCAGTCACGTCTTTTCGGTAGCCGATGGCGGGCGGCAATCTTTGATCATCTGTATCTTTTCTCGGTGCGCACCTTAAAGGCGATGCTAAAAGCGGAAGGTTTTGTTACCAATGGGGTGTACACCTGGGGAGGGCTTGCCGTGGGGACCGCGCCTAGGATGGTCAAGCGCTTTGCCGACAAGGCGGTAAAGCTTTTTGGGATAGGTGATGTTATGCTGATCAAGGCTACTAGGCCCCTTGGCTTGTAACCGCACCATCGGGTAGTTTTATTTTGGTCGCGGACGAAAAAAAATCGTTTCATTGGATTTATGGCCCTGGATTGACTATACTTTTTATAGCGCATAAAAGTGCGCAACTTGAGAGGAAAAAAGTAAATGAAGCGTTTTTTTATGTCATTTCTGGTCTGTGCCCTTTTTGTCTTGACTCCTTCCGTTTCCAGAGCCGATTACCACAGTAGTGTCAGGTTGGTACCACTGAATGCTGCTGAAATAACACACGTCCCTCAACCCCCGGTTCGTACGGTTGTACCGTCCAGCCCTAACCCTTCCTTGCCCAACTATGGCGTTACCTGGGTGCCCACAAGACCGCCTTTGGAGGCTGCGCCTGTGATCGAGGCTGTTGCGGTTATTCCCGAAGCGGGAGAGGGTACGCGGGAAGTGACCGTCAGGGTTATCGTTACGGTCAACGGGGAGGATCACGTTATCGAGATACCCGCAGTCACGGTTGGCGCGATAGTCCAGGCCATTGCCGCGCCTGTTCCTACGCCCAGAGCCCCGGCTTTGGCTCCTGTTGACCTAACCCCGGCTCCATCCGCGCCGGTTATTCCTCAAGTTGCTAGACCGGCCGTTATGACCCCCAGAATGCCCGCCCCGGATGGACCAGGCATTTATCGGGTGCAGGTTGGCTCTTTTGCCAGAACCGCGCTTGCCCAAAACTGCTTCAACCGGCTTAGGTCGGCAGGTTTTAGCCCGGCGTTTGAACGTTTTGGCAGCATGTACCGGGTGGTCATTCCAGGTATAAGAGCGGTGGAGATGTCGGATGTTGCCCAACGGCTTGGAAATGCCGGGTTTGAGGAAGCCTGGTTACGCAGGGAAAACTAAAACACCAAAAGGGTCGTTCTTCATCCACAGGCTTGATCCCCGAACAAAACTGATTCTTACGCTGGTCTTTACGGTGCTGGTTTTCCTGGTCGATTCCCTGGTCGTCGCCGCAGGGCAAATGCTCTTTTTTGTCGGCCTGGCGTTTTTCGCGCGGGTACCATTCAGGAAGATCTTTCCCCATCGCAGGTTTCTTGCCTTTCTGATTGTGATGGTTGTCGTTTTACAGATGCTCTTTAGGCCGACTGTCTCGTATGGTGCCGCCCCCCTGGTTCCGGAATGGGTGCCCATCGTGGGCGGTTGGGGAACGCTAGGGCTGGAGGGGCTTTTCGCCGGGCTGACGATAGCCTGCCGTGTTATCGCGCTGGCCATTCTCATGCCCCTGCTGATCATGACGACCGAGGCCCGCCTTCTCGCCTTCGGCATTACAAGGCTCGGGGCGAATTATAGGGTTGCCCATGTCATAACTTCCACGCTAAACCTTGTTCGCTCGTTCGAGAACGAAGTTAGATTGATCATGGATGCCCGCAGGCTTCGGGGCGTGGCTCCCAGAGGTTTTCTTTCGCGACTTGCGGAATACAAGGCTATCGCCCTTCCCCTAATGATAAAGGTCATGCGACGTTCCGTTGCAATCGGGCTTGTGATGGACTCAAGGGCCTTCGGTGCGCACAAAACCAGAACATGGCTCCTTTCGACAAAAATGTCTTTTGCGGATTACGCCGCGTTTGCGTTCGGGGCGGTCTATTCCGTCATCGTCCTTGTGGCAAATTGGGGGATGAACCTGTGATAAGCCTGGAAAACGTTTCCTGGAAATATGCCCGCACGGAAAGGCCAGCACTGATGGATCTAAGCATCGAAATAGGGGAGGGCGAATTTGTCGCGGTCATGGGTGAAAACGGCGCGGGGAAGACTACTTTCTGCCGGCTCTTGAACGGGCTTATTCCCCATTCCATGGCTGGCAGGCTTTTTGGCACGGTAAAGGTTGACGGAATAGCAACCGAGTCTTCTTCGGTGGTTCGGCTTTCGGAAAAGGTGGGAATGGCCTTTGACGATCCAGAGACGCAGTTTTTTACGGCTAGGGTGTTCGATGAAGTCGCATTCGCCCTTGAGAACATGATGCTGCCACCGCAGGAAATCATCGAAAAAACTCGTTGGGCACTGGATGCCGCCAGGCTTTCGGAATATGCCGATTACCCACCGGCGACGCTTTCGGGCGGGCAGAAACAGCGGTTGGCCATTGCCGCGGCCTTGGCCATGGCAACCAGGGTTCTGGTGTTGGACGAACCCTGTTCCAGGCTTGATCCCGTCTGCACGCGGGAAGTTCTTTCGTTCATCCGCGATTTGCATGCGGACAAAAAGCTTACCGTGGTTATGGCGACTGGCTCGCCAGAGGAAGCGGCGGATTTTGCGGATAGGGTATGCGTTCTGAAAAACGGGAGGCTTCTTGCATTTGGCAGTCCGGGGCAGGTGTTTTCGGATAGCCAGCTTTTGGCGATCGCTGGCATTGATCCGCCGGAGGTTTCCGAGTTCGCCTTTCGCATGTCCGCGCTGGGTGAGGCCCTTCCCAGTTTTCCCATTACCGTGGATGGAGCGGTCGAATCGGTTCTGGAGTGGTACAATGAGCGGAAATAAGGCCGCCGCGATTCAGGTCGAGCGGCTACAGTACTGTTATCCCTCGCGGCTTGTTCTGGATAACCTAGACCTTGCCATTGGAGAAAACGAGTTTACGGCGATTCTGGGGCAGAATGGGTCTGGGAAAACTACGCTGCTCAAGAATATTACCGGCTTGTTGCGGCCCTTACAAGGGAAGATTTTTGTCCGTGGGAAAGACACGGCAAAGATGAACGTCGCCGAAATCGCTGCGGAGATTGGCTATGTGATGCAGGACAGCGACAACCAGCTTTTTGAACAGACCGTATATGACGAGGTTGCCTTTGCCCTGAAACCTTTCTGGCAGAAACGGGGTATACAGCAAAGAATCGAAGAAGCATTGGAAATGCTTGGCCTACAGGATAGTCGCGATGCTTTTCCCCCGGCACTGTGCAAGGCCGATAGGGTAAAGACCGTCTTCGCGGCTGTCCTTGCCATGGGCGCGAAAATACTTGTCCTTGACGAACCCCTGGCGGGGCAGGACAGCGGCGGCTCCCGAATGATTATGGAGATACTCGCCGGTTTGCACCAGAAAGGCTACACGGTGATTCTGGTCACGCATAACATTCGCATTTCCGCCGAATACGCCCAAAGGCTTGTTGTGATGAAGTCTGGGCGCGTGCATCTGGACGGGACCCCTTCGGCGATTTTCGAACGGGATAGGGAGCTGGCCGAGGCGGGAACCCTTCTGCCGCATGTCTCAAGGCTTTCGCGAAAGCTGCGGGGGGATATGCCCATCGAAAAGACGGCGGTATCCCCTGTGGAACTTGCCGAAACGCTGGTGGCGATGGGCACGACACCCCTTGGGCCGTGCTAGACGGGTTCAGTGGCACGTTCGACGGTGCGGGAAGGACAATCACCGCTCTTTATGTCGATGTGGATCATCACGGCGCGGACGTAACCCCCAGCGTCACGTCCATGTCCGAATAGGGCATGGGTGGGTGGAGGTCAAATCGTGGTAATGGGCATTTCCGTCAGACTGTACAGCGACGAGGTACAGCTATCGGGTATTCAGTTCTTTGGGCGTGTACTTAAAATCGTTGCTATAGGTTTTACTTGCTTCTAGGCATAGTTCCATGGTCTTAGCTTTCTGAGGATCTATTTCATGAAAACAATACTTGGGTTTCCCTGCAACTGTCTTTCGTAATCCGTGTCATAACTGTTATGGAAAGTTGCTTCGATAAAAAATACGAACTCAGATATTTCGAAATGGACAGACATGGGACTATCTCGCCGACGACAATTTTGACGCTACTGGAAGAAACGGCGGCAGAACATTGTTACGATATCGATTACAGTTTGTATAACCTTGAAAGACGAAATATAGGCTGGGTATTGGTTTCTGGCGCAATCGACATGATCAGGTATCCAAAATACAAGGAAAATATTGCAATTCGAACATGGATTTCAAAATGCACCCTGATGAGGGGATACCGGGAAAATCTTATTTTTGACGACACCGGGGCCGTAATTGGAAAGGCAAAAGGCCTTTGGGTGTTTTACGACATAGAGAAGAAAAAACCGATACCCATCTTTGACGAAATAAAATCGCGCTGGGGAACCAACCCTGAAATTTCCATGGATGTTAACGAGAATACGATCGAGGACACGGTAAAGAGTGTAAACGGCGATGCGGATTATCAACTGGAGTATGATGTTCGCAGATTGGATGTTGACAGCAACAAACATGTGAACAATATTAGATATTACCATTGGTTGGTAGAGTCCTTGCCAGATGACATAACCGACGAATATGTCCTTAAAAAGGTAAACGCGAAGTTTTATTCCGAGGCGAAATACGGCGAGAAAATAAGGATTCATGCAAGGCATGAGCCAAAGCAAAATATATTTTTACATACGATGAGGAGCAATCTGGACAACAGGCTTCTTGCGGCGGCCCATACTGTATTGGAAAAAAGACCCGTTTATGCCCCCGTTTCCGTCCATTAAGAATCCCAACAACTCGATTTCGTTCAAAATTAAGTAATGGTCGTAACAAATCGCATTTCCGTCAATAATCGCATATGCCCTAGTTTTTCCTGTCCGTGGCAAAAGGTAATCCGCAGGCCAACAGACACCTTGACCTTTACAATTCTCCCGGATATGGTAGTATTAAACAACGAGTCCAAGTATTCACACCAAGGAGCTTCCAATGGGAACGATAGATTTGCCAAACAATCCTGCCAAGCCCCGTGGGGGTACCGATGCCTTCCGTAGTTCGTCATCGGCGGGTAGTACGCCATTGGCGGAAGACATGCGGCGGGTGACGGCCCAGGTGCTTGAAGAGAAAACGGACAAGGTTCTTCAGCACCTGGAAACGGTGCTGGTTGCTGCCTCTGGTGGCGAAAGATCCCTAGGCCGAATGGCAAAGCGGGATCTGCGCGAAAAGCTGTACGAATATATCGAACGGAACTATAACGAGTTGCTTAACCGTCTTTCGCATGGCGGTGCTGGGGGTTTCCGCCGAACCCATAAGGAGGTGGGGAACCTTCTTGGCTCCATGGACGGTGTGGACAGGTTCAACACAGGCGAAATCGAAAAATTCGCGCCAGCGGAAAGTTGGGATCACCTTGAGGCACACGCCAATGGCATCTTGATGGCCAAAAGCGATGCGGCGGCCTTTGTCCCAGTGGAAAACACCTGTAACGTGCTAAGCTGCGTGTTTAAGGATAACGCCTGCAAGCCCAAAACGGTAACGGACGTAAAACTTTCACTGAACATCCCAGAGTACGACCTTATACCGCCTTCCGTTCGGCATAAGGCCACGGCCCTGTACCTAATCGGCAAAATTATCTGCGGGCATCTTTCAAAGGGCATAGACAGGGAAGCCCATGCCGTTATTGGCAAAGCCGCAAGCGATTCATCCTCGCCTTCAGAGGAAGCCAAGCCGTCCCAGGGGGAACTTGCCGGGCGGATACTGGAACGCAGCATGGAAAAAGCGGTGCCTTCCCCAGATCCGCAGGACATGGCCAGGAACATTGCCGCAAAGGCCATGTTGGAAAGCACGCGAAGGCATGGATTCGATGGTGCCTTCGCCCTGTTCGTTTCGGTTCTTGCCGATTGCGGGCTGGACTACCAGGTTGTGGAAAAACTTGCCAGTGCCGAAGGCGGTTACGACGTGGCTATCCGCGAATACGAGGACACCGACATCGCCGCCCTGCCCGACGAATGTTTCGCGCTGCGGCTTAGGTACTTCGACCAGATCAGGCTCGATCGGGAGCGCAGGGCATACGACACGGCTGTCGGGAATTTCGATGCCGCCCTGGGGCATTTTCGGGACCTTTTGGAGGTCATATATCAGGATTCCAAGTCGATTTTCAAGGTCAACGACTTTGACGACCTTGCAAAGAAAAACAGAAACCGCACCAAGGCAAAGGTCGAGTCCGGCGTCGAAAAGGATGGGGTTCTCTTGGGGCGTAATGGGCTGGCGCAGGTTCGCGATCGCATGAGAACCGTATGCGAGTACCTTAACCCCGCCGAGCGGCGTATTTCGGAGGAACGTCTGGCTTTTCTGGAAAAAGAGTATGCCCGTTTCGAGTGCATGATTAACCCGTACCGTATACAGCCAGGCATTCTTTTGGACGTGGATGTAAGCTCAATCAAACGGAAAAAGACCACGTTGAATTCGATGTCCAAGGCCCTGAACGAATTCCTAAAGGGCCTTTCGAATGTTTTTCGGCAGGACTAGGCCGTACCCGTGCATTAACCGTTAAAAGAAAGGCCCCTGCGCTTTTGCAAGGGCCTTTGCTTTACTTCACCTGCGCCAGCGTCACCGCCGAGGTGGTCACTATATCGTCAACCGATGCCCCACGGGAAAGATCGCTAACCGGTTTGGCAAAACCCTGCAAGAATGGCCCGTAAGCCTGGGCGTTTGCAAGGCGCTGTACCAGCTTGTATCCTATATTGCCGGAACCAAGATCTGGGAAGATAAGCGTGTTCACCCTTCCCTTTATCGGGCTGCCTGGGGCCTTTGACTCGGTTACGGACGGAACAAGTGCCGCATCTGCCTGAAGTTCGCCATCGAATTCGAAGTTGGGCTTTCTGGACTTGAGTATTTCCACCGCCGCCTGCACCTTTTCCACATCCCCATGCTGCGCCGAACCCTTGGTAGAGAACGACATCAACGCGACGACCGGTTCAACCCCAAGCATCGCCCTGCAAGACTGCGCCGAGCTTTCGGCTATGTCGGCAAGCTGCTCCGGGGTCGGGTCGGGTATGACCGCGCAGTCAGAGAATATAAGGGAACCGCTAACACCCCATTTCGGGTCCAAACCAGCCATGACGAAGCATGAAGAGACGTTTTTTAGACCTGGAAGCATGCCAACAATGGGAATCCCCGCCCGCAACACGTTGCCAGTGGTGTTTATCGCGCCAGCTACCATCGCATCGGCCCCGCCAAGGCGTACCATCATTGCCCCCCACCTAAGCGGATCGGTAATGTCGGTTTTTGCCTGTTCTGCGGTTATTCCCTTGTGTTTGCGCAGGTTGTAGTATTCGTGGGCGAAATCGTTAAGATGGGTGTCGGCGTGGGTACACTGGATGTTGATGCCGTTAAGGCTGATGCCTTCCCTTTCGGCGACTTCCTGCACGCTTTCGACACTTCCAAGCAAGGTTACGCTTGCCGCAAGCGATTCGTCAATGATTATCCTTGCCGCCTTGATCGTCCTGGCATCGGTTCCCTCTGGCAGTACCAGCGTTCGCTGTGCTGAATGGGCCTTCGCCTTCATCGAGCCTACAAAATCCATGATTGTCTCCTTATCCTCACTATTGTATCATGGTGGAACGAAATTGAAAAGTCCACGGACGAATGCCGCCATTGCATGTAGCATATCTGGGGCGATTGATTTATAATGACGAAGATGTAAGGAAGGGTGTAATGGCCATTATTAACACGGATAATCTTGACGATGACGATTTTGACACGGTTCTTTCGCAGGATATTGACTTTTCTGGAACCGTAAGTTTCGAGGAGCCTTTTCTGATTCGCGGAAACGTGTCGGGCGATATCGATGCCAAAGGGCTTCTGGTTATTGACGAGGAAGCCGTGGTAAACGCCGGCATAAGGACCTCGCGGGTCGTAATCAAGGGCTTGGTGAAGGGGGATGTTATCGCCTCCGAAAAGGTAGAGCTTGCCAGTACTGGCAGGCTTGAGGGGGACATTGTAACGCCGGAAATCTCCATGGAAAACGGCTGTGTGTTTAACGGACGTTGTTCTATGACCGTCGTCAAGGAAGCAAATTTATGATGCTATGCAACACAGCGCGGCTGCGTGCCGTCATCGCCACCATTGTTTTTCTGTTTTCCGCTCATGCGATCATGCCGCAGGCCAGGCAGCAGGACGCGATGTTCGAATTTCGGCGTGGAAATTACCAGCGGGCGTTGGAAATAGGCCTTAGCGAGATTGCGATCAATGATCGCAACATGGATTCCTACGTGGTTCTTTGCTTGGCCCTTATCGGCCTTGGTCGTTACGAGGAAGCCCTGCGTTTCGCCAACATAGCCAGGACCATAAACCGTCACGATCCGCGTATAATCGAGATTCTTGGCGAGATTTACTTTTTTATGGGCAATAATAACGAAGCCCTGCGATATTTTCAGCATTCCATAAACATTGCTCCCGAAGGGGGGCGTGTGCACATGGCGTATTTCTTTATCGGGGAGATTTTCATACGTACCGGTAGGTTCCGCCATGCCGACATCGCCCTTACCACCGCCGTCCACATGAGGCCAGGGGATGCTAACTGGTGGGCCAGGCTTGCGTTTGCCCGCGAGAATGCCGGGGATCTTGTCCAGGCGGTGGTTGCCTACGAAAGGGCCCTTGCGCTTAACTCCAGGCTTACCGACGCTCAACGCGGTCTGGATCGCGTGCGGGTGGCTCTTGCGGGTAGGTAATGTTTCCGGTAGCCATTTGTACCGTAGGCTGCAAGCTTAATCAGGTTGAAAGCGAAGCCCTCGCCGATTCTTTCAGAAGGGCGGGTTTTTCCATCGTTCCCTGGACGACGAAGATCGAGGGGACTGGGATAGTCATTGTCAACACCTGTACCGTTACATCGAAGGCGGATCAAAAGACCCGCATATTGATACGCAAGGCCCTGCGTAAAAACACGGGTTCCTGTGTGATCGTCACTGGCTGTTATGCCAAGCTTGACCCTGGGGAAATCGAGGCGTTGGAGGCGGACATTCCCGACGGGGCTGGGCGGCTTTTCGTACCCCAGGGTGGGGATGAAGGTACCGGGGCGACGAAGAGTGCCCTGCTTGATCTGCCTGGGTATATAGTTGAGGCGGCCAGACAGGGGAATGACCTGCCAGAGATTATGGGTCTTTGGATGACCCGTCGTCACCAAGACGAGATCTGCCAAGATATAAAAGACCCCTTCGGCTTTAACCCAGAGAAATTCACTTTCCACTCGCGGGGCTACCTAAAGATACAGGACGGATGCGACAACCGCTGCACCTATTGCAGGGCGCGTCTTGCCCGTGGCCCCAGCGTAAGCCTTTCCCCAGATGCCGCCCTTGCCCAGCTTCGTTCCCTGGAAGAAAAAGGCTGCGCCGAAATGGTAATCGCTGGTATGAACGTCGCCCAGTACCGGCACTCGGGTTTTGACCTTGCCCGGCTTCTGGAATATCTGTTGGAAGGCAGCGAAACCATCGCTCTACGCATGTCGTCTCTGGAGCCAGAGGGAATCGACGATGGGCTTGTCTCGGTGCTTGCCCACCCAAGGATACGCCCCCATTTTCATCTTTCGGTGCAATCCGGTAGCGAGGACGTGCTGCGCAAAATGGGCAGGGCTTACGGCCCGTCGGCAGTTGAGGAAGCCGCCGAGATGTTAAGATCCGTAAAGGATAACCCGTTTCTTGCCTGTGACATGATCGCAGGCTTCCCCGGCGAAACCGAGGCGGACTTTGACCTTACCCTTGCCCTCTGCGAAAAAATCCGCTTTGCATGGATACATTCGTTCCCCTTTTCGCCGCGCCCTGGCACGCTGGCTTATTCGCTTGAGGGCCAGGTTCGGGAATGGGAGATTAGGCGGCGGGCGGATGTGCTTACGGATATGGCCTGGCAGGGTAGGCGGGCCTATGTCGAGACCTGGCTTGGAAAGGAGTTGTGCGCCGTCGTGGAAAACGAACAGACCTGGGAACGGCAGTGCTGGGTTGTTTCCGAAAATTACCTAAAACTTATCGTTAACTGTGCGGATAAAGCCCCGCCGCCAGGTTCGTCCCTGCGTTGCGTACCGGTGTCGCTTTGCCTGGGGGCCAACGGCGAAAACCCTGACGCGGTTGCCAACATGGTTGACGGTTGCAGTTAAGCGGCTTTCGTAATTCTGCCCTGCCTTAAATGGTCCACGGGAATCTTACTGAAATGCCTGCGCGACCAAACCGCGATTATAGCCGACATGAAAGCAGCAACAAACATTGCAATCCAAGGCAAGGTGTCAAATCGCTCAAGAAGCATACCGAAAAGAAACTGCCCTATTGGATATGAGATAAACGAGAACGCCATTACAACGGCAACCGCCTTGCCGACAAATTCCGTCGGCGTTTTCATCTGGACAAACGCGAGTACCTGTATAAAGACAACCTGTGTCGTAAGCATTATAACGACACAGGACAGGGTTATGACAACATAGGCCACGAAAACCGGCGCGGCAAACAGGAAAACCAGCCCCATCGGTATTGTAAACAAAGCGCAAATCATCAAAAGCCAATGGGCCTGTTTTATTGTTATCCTTTTTTCAAAACTCCCCGCGATGATACCGCCCAACACACCCCCGCCCATCATAATGCCTTGGCTAATCCCCAGCAACTCCATGTCCAAACCCAAAGTCTGGGTGACAAGCACAGGAAGCCCCACGATGATCATTGCCACGGATGAAATGCTGAACAAAAACATAATCAAAGTAACATTGCCAAGAATCGGCATTTCCCTTACCCCGAAACGAATGGCGCGAAACATATCGCCTTTTAGCATTTGCGCGGCCCCAGTGGTTGTTTCCGCTTTTTTGAAAGGGATTCGAATGAACAGATCCATAATCGCTGTAACGACGAATAACGCGGCACTGGCCATTAAGACAGGGGAAAGCCCGAGGGCAACGTAAAGAATACTTCCAACCACAGGACCCACGGCATTCGACAAAGTAAACACCATGCTGCCTGCGGCGTTGGCTGGAATGAGCTTGTCCTCTGGAACCAGAAAGCGTATGGCGGACATTGCCGTGGGGGTATATATCCCTTGGATTACGTTAAGGGCCATAACCTTTACGATGACGAGTGGTACTATCGTGCCTAAGAAACCGCTTGCCGTGATGAACAATAAAATGACAACCATCGTGAAAAGATCAAGCCAGAACATAATTCGTTGTTTTTTGCCCCGATCCGCAATAACGCCCCCGATTGGTGTCATTACTGCAAACGGAATGGAAGCCAAAGCTAGGACAGTTCCGAATAATGCCGGGGAGCCGCTGACATTCAATATATGCAAGGGCAAAATAAAGCTGAGTATCGAGTTGCTGAACAATGCGATAATCTGCACCGCCATCAACAGGGTAAAATCCCTGTTCCAAAGTTTTTTAACCGTTAGTTCCATTTGCTGCTGTCCCACTTGCTGTTCCCTTACCATCCATTTCGGGCTTAATTTTCGCGCTATTGGTGCCTTTGTGGCAAGGGCCACGGCTGGAGTATTTTATCGGCAACCGTGTTAATTCCCCATGCAACAAGATACCCGCCAAAGATTATAACGATGCGGCTAATCAGGTTGACAAGGATGCGGGACAAAATACTCGCACCCAGTTCGTGGATTCCCATGCCCAGGAAACTCAGCCTAAAGGCATCGATTCCAATAAAGTATGCCCGTTCCATGTTCCCAAAGACGTGCTGTAGAAACTCGATAACGCCGCCCAGAACGCTTACGGCAATGACGCAGACTATGTATATCTTCATGAGTGTCGTGAAAACGTAGGCATGGTAAACGCTCTTTTGGCTTGGTCGGGCGGCGTTCCATTTGTCATATCTGGCCGGTCTTAACAGACCGACCATAGTCGCCTCGGCTATGGCGACTAGGAAAAAAACATGCACGTTGCCAAGAATAATAACGCCCAGCAAGTGGCTAAGAATGGCGACCGCAATGCCAGGGACAATGCCCAGCGCGAAAGCTACCCCCACGGTGAAAATCGTGTCCACGAATATGGGCAGCCTGGGTCCAGTTTGTAGAAAGACATCGGTAAGATAATTCGCCGCCGCCAGCAGACAGATTAGGGACACCAATGCCAGTCGGGTGGCCTTTCGCATAAAACACTCTACCACAAAAAAATCCGCCATGTATATAAGGTGGACATGAACTTGAAAGCAGTATCTGCTTTGTTTGCGCTATCGTCATGCTCGTTGCCAGGTGGGGGCGGCGGCATCCCTGGCATTGCGGCTGGCTGGGGGGCCGTCGAAAACGAGTGGGAAAACGTCGCATTGGCAGTCGCCCAAGGCGGGGAGATACCAGGGGTGGAAAGCCGCTTTGTCGAGCTTATGGACGAATTCATCGGGCTGCTGCTCTTTGCCGATTCGCAGATGTACGACATCTATCTTCTTACCCTGCCAGTCGATAGGTTCGAGCTGCTCCGAAGCTATCGGTTCGCCCCCGCCATCCACAGGGATCCAGAATTCCCCGCCGCCGAGGGGCTGACGGAAATCGGGGAGCTTACCGACCTTGCCTTTTACTTTCGCCAGGCAGTTCTGGACGGCGAGCAACATCGCAGCCAGCAGCGTCGTAGCGATCAGCGTTTGGGCATACGGGGCATGAACGAAAGGGCCGCCCTTTTGGGAGGCAAGCTGACCGTCAACGGCCAAGGCGGAAAAGGGACGACCGTTAGCCTGCATATCCCCCACGCCGCACTGACCCCGGCGACGGCAGACGTGCTGCTGATCGACGATCACCCCGTAATGAATTTAGCCTTCGCCTCCTACTTCGAAAAAGCGAGAAGCCACCCCGCCACCCTACAGGTGAGCACCCTTGGCGAGGCCAAACGCTTTATTGAAAAAACGCCGAGACTGCCGTCGATTGTCATACTGGACATACAGTTGGGCAGGGAAAACGGGCTAGACTTCCTGCCCTTCCTTGGGGGCTTCTGTCGGGAAAGGCGCGTTCCCAAGCCCCCCCGTGCTGGTCTGCTCGGCCTTCGACAACAAGCTTCGCAGAGACCGCGCTTAAGATGGGAGCCGCCGGTTTCATCCCCAAAAACGCGACTGCTGGCGAACTGCGAAACGCCGTGGAAGCCGCGCTCTCTGGCGAGACCTACGTCCCCAGGGAACACACCGACGGGCTGCACGGTGTTGACGGCAAACTGCTGGTGCTTATCCGCAAAGGAGCTTGAGGCGTTTAACCTGGCGCAGCGGAACATGACCAACGAGCAGATAGCCCAGATAAGCAAGCGAACGATGGACAAGCACATGGAAAACATCCACAGCAAAACGGGAACCTCAAGCCGCGCGGAGCTTATGGGGCTGTGATTGCTGGCTATCTATCTTTATGAAGAGATGACGTGGCCCATCGTATGTACAGTATAAGTCTGGGCAAGAGGAACGGAGGGGGCAAACCCTGCCCAATGGAAAATGCATCCCCTAGATTATCCGCTTGAGCAGTTCGGGATGGTTGCGGGCTTCCTCTAGCATTCTGGACATAGCCGCCGTGTAGCCATCGCCAAGGGACTTCCACCAGTCCATCGTCGTTTTCGACAGCCGCAGAGTACAGTTCACCTTTCGCCGGCCTTCCACATTCGCTTTCTTGAACTGGGCCAGTTCCTTCACACTAAGCATGGGGGCATCATCGGAATAGCTTATCGGACGCGCCGCCGCGCGTATTTTGGCAATCTGCGCATCAGTGCTTTTCGCCAGTTTGCATGGTCTCTTTCATCATTGTAAATTCTCTCTTCGTTCCTGTCCGCTATACGGATCTGGATGGCTTCACCTTCCTCCTCTGTAAAGACAACGAAAAGGACGTTCTCGACCAGAGCCAAGGTTTGCCACCTGTCCTCGTGCTGGCGCCATGTTTCCGCAAATTGTCTGGTTCCTTGGCCGGATCCCATATAAAGGTCATTCAGTTTCCCCTACTGTATATGTTACGAAACGCATTGCGTTTTGGCATGTATTTTTCCGACAAGGCGGAGTAGGATCCAGCAAGGGGGACTGATACATTTTTGGGTTGGTTTGCACCGTCACGAGCGGTGCGGAGTGTAACTTCAACACACCGATTACCGCAAACCGCTCCAGGGTTCTGGAAAGTGTTAAAGTGGGCGGAGGCAAGCGCGAGAGCCTGTGGTTTTACACCCCAGTTTATTGGGAGCCGTTTCCGCAATGGGCCAGCATGTCTTCCCGCAAGGCGTTGTTCATTCGGGTCTGGTAGCCTTTTCCGAAAGAGCGGAACCATTCAAGGACATCGGCATCGTAGTTCACCTTTATCGGGTTCCGTTTCTACGACAAACAAGACAACCCCCGCCACGGCCCCAAGAAATATCCATCGCGCCTCATCCTGGCTGTGTTCATCGTCGAAGAAGTCGATCCTGTTAGGATCATACCATGCGCGAACCGCGTCATTGAAATCAATGGCATGCTTCTTCATGTTGGCACGGTTTTTGTTTTCGTCCCATATAAATCTGACCATGTTTTCATGCCTATAAAAATATACCCCAGCGGTAGGCTACCCGCACTGGGTTCGTCACCCATGAGGTGGGATGGCTGTCCGGGGCCAGATGGAAAAACCTTTCGTGTATAGGCGCGATAAACAGGCGGTTCGAGTACAAGGGCCAAACGAGCGACGTACTACATTTCCAACCAGAAACTTACCGCGGAGGAACTGCTCAGGCACGCCCGCCTCGAATGGTCGGTGGAGTCGATGCACTGGCTTTTGGACGCGCATTTCGGTGAGGACTTCTGCCATGTCGAGGACGAGAACGTGCAGCAGGTTCTGAACGTAGCGCGAAAAATCGCCCTGAACTGCGTCAAAACCCACAAGCAGAAGACCGGTTCCAAACTTCCGCTGTCAAGAATCATGTTCGGATGCCTGCTGGATTGCTGGATGCTGGTTCATATCTTGATGTCAGCAGAAAATTGATTTCCGTGCAGTGTCCTGCAGAAGTCGTCGATGTCGCAGAATATTCTTGTTATACTAGACCTCTTCTGAAATCAAAAAAAGTGTTAACTATATGGCTGAAATACGAAAACACGAAGGACTATCCGTGCGGTAAATTCCGTCGCATGTGCGGGATGAAGAGAAAGACGTTCGAAAAGACGGTGGAAATACTGAACGCGAAGTACGTCGTTGAGCACGCCAAAAACGTGAGGAAGAGCGGGTGGAAGCCGAAGTTGTGCATGGAGGACAAACTTCTGGCGACCTTTTTTTTGTGTGTGGGAGTGTGAGGTTCACATACATCGTTTCAATTTTGCAAGGCGCAAATCCTCATAATAATTTTGTACCCGAAGCCGCTCCTTTTCCGGATGGTAGTTTTTCCCCACCTCATCTCAAAACGGTGTTACCGGGCTGAGCTCAAGACGGTGCTCGTCGGGGCTCTTGCCCCCAAGGGACACGT
>Ga0209755_10003499_pt1 | contig 19628 bp, 16 predicted proteins | sample TergutCo191P1_FD_187301 | JGI IMG/M metagenome (GOLD analysis project Ga0209755, IMG submission 187301) | Cornitermes sp. P1 segment gut microbial communities from Petit-Saut dam, French Guiana - Co191P1 (SPAdes) (version 2) | ecosystem: Host-associated > Arthropoda: Insects > Digestive system...
CTGCGTTCAGAGATTGCAGCAGCTTAACGAGTATCACGATACCCAACAGCGTGACGAGCATCGGCGGTTTTGCGTTCTCCGGTTGCACAGGCCTTACGAGCGTAACATTGGGTACTATAACATCTGCTAATTTTAGTACAAGTACACCATTCCCCGGAAATTTACGTACTGTCTATTTTGCCGCAGGCGGCGGAGCGGGAAGGTATACAAGAGCGGCGGGATCGGATAATTGGGTGAAGATGTGATTTGATACACACAGAGTGATGTATAGCTAACACTGCAATATTAAACAGCAGGTTCGTATCTTTTAGTGCGGTTCGTGGTAAAAATCTTCATCCTCTATCACACTGATTAAAAACAATCACCTTGAATTCTCAAGAAAATCAATTACCCGCTCATACAATTCTTCTTTCGGATAATATTTGAAATAATGGCCAAAAGCGTCTTCACCGTCAAGGTAGACAATTTCCAAATTAGGGTTAGTAATGCTTTCACGATGAGCGTAGATTGAAATTGTATTAACAGGGATTATTTCATCATCAGAGCATAGCACAAGCATTACGGGAATATCTGTTTTATTTATTCCATCGACTGCTGTTAATTTCGCGGTATCGCCGAATATTTGTTTTTCCACTGCGAGGATTTGCGGAGAAATTAATTGATATATGCCTCCAACTTCCGCGACCGCCTGATACTCCGTTACTTCCTGCGTACTGTTAAAGCCGGCAAGACTAACAACAGCTTTTACATTATGATAATAATTTAACACGGCGCATACCGAATAACCGCCTAAACTATATCCTATTAACATGACAGGCATACTGTTTAACGCGTTTGTATTCTTAACATAGTTGAGCGCGGCGTTAAGATCGATAACACCCTGAGTTAATCCGAACATACTGGATCCTTCGCTCCCGTCTACGCCGGTATTATTATAAGATAAAACGCGCCAGCCATTATCAACTAAATAAATAATCATCTTGTCGTATTCATCGGCATAAGAATATATTCCCGGCGAAATGACAACTAAACCTTTATCATTTTCTCCGCCGTAAATAAAACCCTGAAGCTTATTTTCTCCTGAATAGAAACGCACTTCTTCCCTGGGGTAATCATCAATCCATGAATCAAAAGGCCCGTGTCCGTCATATCTTTCGAATACTCCCGAATATAATTCAAGGGCGATAACGGTACATCCTGTATAAGCAATACATATTAAAATAATAAATATAAATTTTATTGATAAAAATTTTTTCATTTTATTTCTCATTTATACGCGAAACCAACATCAAGCATAATATTCAAACCAAAACCGCTTCGGCTGTTATAAACGCCTCCGGCCGCCAGAGTAAATACAAATCCTTTATTTGTTACAAATTGATAACCGATATTTGCTTTTGCAGCTAACGCCGCTTTTGCCTTTTCATTAAAGAAGACAGATAAACCGGCTTTTGCGTCAAGATAAAGCCCGTTTTTGTCTTTTCCGGCAGGCCCGGCAGTAATATATTCAATTCCTGTTAATAATGAAATTTCAACGCCCGGCAAAACTCCCCAGCCGAAATGAATATCAATTTCCGCCGGAATACCGAGATTAGGTAAAATATAATACGGTATCCATGTTATATACAAGCCGGGAAGCGCGTTATGCAAATTGATAAACATATCGGCGGGATTAAATCTGAGTATTCCCTTCCATATAATTTCCTGAGAAATTTCTTTTTTCTGTAACGCGTTTTCCTGCTCCTGCGAAAAACAAATATTTATTGCGCAAAGCATCATAAGCAGAACAAAGACATTTTTCTTCATATAACAATATCTCCGTGTGAAAATTTTCGTTTACCGGATAATTCTTCCCTTTTCCATTACCGCGATTTTATCGCAAAGATACTCAGCGGCGTCCTTGTTATGTGAAATGAAAAGTATGCTGAGATCTGATGTTGTGTGCAATTCATTTAAAAGATTTAATATCTGCGCGCCTGCCGACACGTCAAGAGAGCTGATTGCTTCATCGGCGATTAAAAGGCGAGGCTTTATTATAAGAGCGCGGCCAATGCAAACTCTTTGTTTTTGACCGCCAGAAAGTTCATGAACGCCTCTTTTTTTATATGAAGGATCAAGGCCGACGCGTATCAGCATTTCATCCGCCGCTTCGGCGCGTTCGCTTTTTTCTCCTATTTTATGAATATGCAAAGGCTCTTCCATAAGCCAGCCGATTTTTTTTACAGGATTCAGCGAAGCGCCGGGATCCTGAAAAACCATTTGAATCCTGTGTTTGTCTTTTTTTAGTTCTTCGCCGCAAAAAAGAATTTCGCCTTCATAATCCGTAAGACCTAAGATACAACGCATAAGGGTAGTTTTTCCGCAGCCCGACCTTCCTGTTAAACCAAAGATTTCCCTGTGATTCATTTCCATACTCACATGATTTAAAACATGCTTTAAATCTGTTTTTCCAAGAAGACCTACTTTCCGGTCTGTATAAACATTGGAGACATCGCGCACAGAAAGCAATGGTTCATTATTCATTTGCTTCCTCTGTTTCGGGAAAGTGACAGTAAACTTTTCTGTTGCCTGTTATTTGTTCGTCCGGGAAAGTCCGCCTGCAGATGTCCTGCGCTTTACGGCAGCGGGGAGCATACGGACAGCCTGATGCTCTGTCTTCGACCGAAGGAATTTTTCCGGGTATATTTTCCAGAACAGAGCCTTTTTTTTCCTTGCCGGGCATTGCTTTTACCAGAGCGCGCGTATACGGATGAAGAGGCGAAAATAATTCCCGCGAAGAGCCTTCTTCCATAATTTTGCCCGCGTACATAACAAGATAGCGGTTAGTAAATTTATGTATAATCGATAAATCATGAGAAATTATTAATAGCGACATTTTATATTTTTCGTTCATATCTTTTAAAAGCGACATGCAGCGTTCCTGACTTTCTTCGTCAAGAGAGCTTGACGGCTCGTCAGCTAACAAAAGTTTCGGGCGGCGGATAGCTGCAATCGCGGTCATCACTCTCTGGCACATGCCGCCCGATAGCTGGTGCGGAAAACCGTTAAAAATTCTTTCCGGTTTGTCAAACCCAAGGGAAGAAAGCATTTGCAAAGCGGCTGCTTTATTTTCAGCTTTATTTTTACTGCCGCCAATTTCAAGAGTTTCCGTAATTTGCCTGCCTGCTCTAACTAAAGGATTTAATGACTGCCTTACATCCTGAAAGATAATTGATATTTCGCTTCCCCTGACGGAGCGCATTTCTTTTTCGTTTAACGTTGATATAACGCGGTTTTTATATATTATTTCGCCTTCTGTAATCGATATTCCATGCGGCAAAAGATTAGGAATTGAAAGGGCTGTCATACTTTTCCCGCAGCCTGATTCTCCCGCAAGCCCGAGGATTTCGCCTTCTTCAATATTAAAGCTAATGTTATCAAGTATTTTAAAAATGTTTCCGTCTTTGTTAACGCTGACAGTAAGATTGCGGACTTGCAGTAAAGCCGTAGGATTGAGATTTTCTTCGTTTATATCTTCGTTTATATATCGATCGTTTTGAGTCTCAGAAATACAAACCATATTATCCTCCGGGGGAAGCTTCGCCGGAAGTTCCCAGGCTTTTTCGTATACCTTCACCTAACAGATGAAAGGCGATAACAGTCAGCATTATAAAAACGCCCGGCGCAAGAGCGCACCAGGGGGCGTTAAAAAACCAGCCCTGAGACTCAAAGAGCATGCGCCCCCATGAAGGTTCAGGCGGCTGGATTCCCATGCCAAGATAACTCATCGTAGACTCAGCCAGAATCGCGTTTGAAAGACCAAGCACCGACGCCGATAAAAGCGAAGGCGCGAGATTAGGCAGAATATGAATAAACGTTATGCGAAAGAAACCGGCGCCGAGGATGCTTTCCGCCTGTATAAAAACGGCGTTCTTGTATTGTAAAGCGCCTGTGCGCATAATACGGGTGTAGCTTGGTATAAATAAAATTAAAAGGGCGGTAAATAAACTGAATTGGCTGTTATCCATCACGGCGACCAAAAGCAGGGCAAGGACTATTCCGGGGAAAGAGCTTAACGTGTCAATAATCCTCATTATGATTTCACCTGTTATTCCGCCTCGGTAACCCGCTAAAAGGCCGAGTAAGCAGCCGATAGCAGCAGCTCCCGTCACCGTACATACCGCAATAAGGAGTGAATTTCTTCCGCCTGCCATAATGCGCGAAAAAACATCCCTTCCAAAATTATCGGTTCCCAAAATGTATGTCAGCGAAGGAGGCGACAGGCGGACGCTGTTATCCATTTTGTTGTAATTATGCGGAACCCAGACAAGGCTTAAAAGCGATAATAATATGATTATTGCGCCTGTAACAATTCCAAGGACAAACTGGAAGTTAAATTTCATTTAATCTTCCTTGACTGTTTGATTCTGGGATCGATTACCATGACGATAATGTCAGCTAACATATTCGCGGCGATTACAATAAAGGCGATGTAAACCATAAGAACCTGAATTAAAGGATAATCCCTTGAGCTTATCGCCGAGATAAGGAGCCTTCCAATCCCCGGAATTGAAAAAACCTGCTCAATAATAATGCTGCCAGAAAATACTTCGGCAATTATCATGCCGAGCATCGTTACCGCGGGAAGACACGCGTTTTTCAGCACATGATGAAACAGGATGTAAAGCCGCTTCGCTCCCTTGCATCTTGCAGCTTTAACATAATCGCTTTTAAGTTCCTGAAAAATTGAGCCGCGTAAAAATTTAATTAATACGGCCGAATTCGGAATCGCAATTGCTAAGGCGGGAAAGCACAGGCAGCTGAAAAAACCAAGAGGATTCTCGCTGTATTCTATAAATTCACCGGGTATAAATAATTTGAATGTAAACCCGAAAATAAAAATTAAGATCAGGCCCATGAAAAATCCGGGAGTGCTGATACCGGCGGCGTTTAAAAAATTTACAATATTATCTGTAATATTTCCTTCTTTTTTTACGGTTAAAAGCGAAACGGATATGGAAATGATTAAAATAAATAAAAGCGAAATGACAGATAACGCCGCCGTAACGGGAAGACGCCGCGCTATCAGAGGAGAAATTGATTCTCCGCGGAAACTAAATGAAATCCCTGAATTGCCTGTGATAAATTTTGAAAGCCAGTCAAAATAACGGATAAAAACATTTTTGTTAAGCCCCATTTCTTCGCGTAATATTTGAAGCTGTTCCTCGGTTATATTGATTCCTCCGGCGAAGCTTGCCGGATCGCCCTTTATAACATTAAAAATTAAAAAACATAATATCGACACAAGAAACAATGTAATTACGGAAATAATAATTCTTTTGGGGATGGATCTCAATTATTCTTTCCTGTAAATTGTGGAAAAATCAATGGCGTATAACGGATAGTCAAGAGCTCCGTCAAATCCGCGCAGCGCGATAAAATAAAGAATGTCCTGTATATATACGCTTGCCGCGTTATCTGTAATGATTCTCTGCGCTTCCTTGTAAAGGGAGACGCGTTTTTGCCTGTCTGTTTCCGCTAAAGCGGCGCTATAAACAGCGTCATAAGAGGCGTTATTAAAATTAATAAAATTTCTTCCGTGGCCCGAATGATAGCGGTCAAGAAAACCCCTTGGGGAAACGGATGTGCTGTCAAGAGAAATAATTGTCGCCTCATACTGCCTTTCGGAATAAACTTGAGAAACCCATGTAGACCAGTCAACAAGAACGATGCTTGCGTTAATCCAGATTTTTTCAAGCTGGCTTACGATAACCTGAGCGGTATCAACATGCATTGTGTAGCTAGACGGAACAGTAATAACAAGCGGCATTTTGTTTGACTCATTAAATCCTGACTGCGCGAGCAAAGTTTTCGCTGCATTGGGGTTATATGAATAGGTATTTGAATTATCATAATATACCGACAGACCAGGAATAAGAGGGCTTGCGGAAGGAACGCCTTTTCCGAAAAACGCGGTATCGATTATTTCCTGAATATCAATGCCGTAATTAATCGCGCGGCGGACGTTAATATCATTAAGAGGGTAGACGCCGTTATTAAGCGCTAGCAGTTGTACTCCGGCTGAACGGTTATCAATAACATTAAAATTACCGCTGTCAAGCTGAGCGGCCATTGAGCCTGTGATAGATGCGCCGTCAATGCCGCCGCCGCGAAGAGCCACCATCATCGTGTCGGAATTCGCGAAAAACACAGTTGTCACTTTTTCAAGGCGCGGCAGATTTTCCTGCCAGTAATTATCGTGTTTTCGCATAACAAGATTTCTTTGCGGAGTATAGCTTTCTATGTAAAAAGGCCCTGTTCCGATTATGTCTTTTTCGCGCGTGACATTCGCCGCTTTTACGATTCCGACTGTAAGATACGGCAAAAATTCAGGATCGGGGGATTTTAATGTTACGCTGATTTCATCCTGATTTTGAATAACGGTTTCTCTTATATTGTTTAGACCCTGATAACCTGAGCGAGCCGCCTCATCCAGAGAGTACTTAACATCAGCGGCTGTTAAAAGAGAGCCGTCGTGAAAGCGCACGTTTTCCCTTAGCTTAAAATTATAGGTAAGAGCGTCCTCGTCAATAGTCCATGACACAGCTATACAGGGCTGCAAAGTTCCTTCCGTGTCAGGCTTTACAAGCCCTTCAAAAACGTTAAAAAGGATGCTCCTGCCGTCGGCTGTATTCGACGGATTTAAAGGATCAAGTGTCATGGGCTCGGTTGTAAAACCGTAACGCAGCCCCGCGATTTCTTTTTCTTCGCTTGTCCTGCCCCTGCATGATGGAATAAAAATTGTTATTATAATCGCTAAAATAAAAATATTTACAAGCGGTTTAATTTTCCTTACAGTAAAGCTTGCGGCGCTCTCTTTCATAATGAACTCCATATATTATGCTGAGTATATTATATAAAAATTACCGTAAAAAACAATCCCTGAGCTGACATAAAACTTATGGCGTATTTTTGGTTTTTTATTCTTAGCTTCTAACTTCTTATTCTTAACTGCGCTTTTGCCGATAATAAAATAAGCATGATAAGCCTCTTTTTCTTCCTTAAATTCAAGTCCCAGCTTCGCAGGACACGCCCGGATATTACCCGTCAAATTGATGAACTTCTGACCCGGCTGATAACAGAAGCAAGGGGGAAGATAACAGGAGAAAGGCTGATAATTTCCGCGATTTTTAACGAAGATACAATCGGTTTTTGGCTTGATATCTTCATATTGATTGAAAACCTCAAGAATAAAATTGACGCGATTCCCGATTTTTTCGGTTATTCGCTTATTATATGCGATAAAGTTCCTGACGCGCCGGAACTTTTGTGCCGGTATCTTGCGAACCACTCAGGCGTTTTTATTGATGAAAAAGCCGCCGAAAATTTATTCCCGTACGCAGTTTTAGAAAAACCATTCGAGTGGATGAAGAAAAATAAAAAGCGAAAATATTCGGCTAATAATTATTATAGAATAAAAGAATTTAAATCATTCAGAACATCGGTAAAAAATGAGCTTGAACTGCAAAGCGACGTGACAAATTACATTGAGCAGGAAGATAAAAAAAACATATTAATTTCAGGTCCTTCCTATTGGCATATAAGAGGCAGTCTTTACAGATACAATGACAAATTAAACAGGGATTTCCCTCCAATGACAGTATGCTTTGAGAGCATCGGAATCGGCGCTCTTGTCGATATATGGTCGCCTAACATCCGCGCTCTGGCGCCTTCTGTCAGCCAGTCACAGACGCAGCTCCAGTTAAATGAAGAAATTGACGGTCTTTGGGATTTTCTGTTCCGCGAACGCATAAGAGGCGAAGTCTCCGATTATGTTAACCGCTGTTTAAAGCGGTTTTTATCTTTGGTATTTAATTTTTATTTTGACGCCGCGAAGAGAAAAAGAAAAACGCCCGTTTTAATGCTGGAAAACATTCATCTTGCCGAAACAGGAGCGTTAAACATTTTTCTTGACGCGTTAGCTGCAATTGATAAAGATAAAAGAGACAGACTTCTTCTGCTTGGAACTTTCAACGAAGACTGCCCGAATCAGGAAGCATTGAAACAAAGCGAAGAAATATTTGAAAGCAGGATGACATTAAAGATTAAAGCGAATGAAGTATACTGCCCTAAACTTTCAAGCGATCTCTGGGAAATTATTTACGCAATATCGATTTTTTCAAGGTTTTTTTCGCCGGAATTTTTCCTGCGGCTTTTTGAGGAAGCCGGAAAAAACGCCGCGATGATTACCAAGGCTTTTTCGATTCTTCAAACCTTAGGAATTATCGAAAGCGTGCGCGAGCCAAAGCTGATAAAAATGCATTTGATTCAATATGCCGTAAAAACCCTTGAAAATAAAACTGCGAGAGTAGAAGCTATGGTAAGCGGACGGCTTTTGGACTGGGCTGTTAAGCGCAATATAAATCCGTGTTTCCGCCTGCTGACAACGATATTCTCTTTCGAGCATATAGATTCCGCGAGCGTTAAAAAAATCGATGATCTTTTGTTATTAAAATCATTTTTATTTGATATTGTAAGCAATACGACCTGCGCGATCAAAGAGGTTATAGACGAAAAAGAAGGACAGTTTGATGAATTGTTCGGCGATAAGGCGGACGCGCTGCGTTATCTGTATAAATCGTCTCTTGCTCTTAACTGCGGCGACGAAAATGATATAGAAAATATTTTTTCAAACGGGCATCTGGATAAAATTATTTTGGCGTGCGAGGCTATGCCTGTTTTTAAAGCGCAGCTAATTATCAATTATTGCAGTTATTATTTTGGAATCCATAATGAAAAAGCGGCGTCGGCAAAAGCCAAGGAAGTGATACTTCTTGGGCAAAGCAGAAATTCCTACTGTCTTTCGCACGGCTACCGCCTGTATTCGCTTGTATGTCTTTCAAAACAGCAGATAAACGAAACAATCGAATACCTCGGATTCGCTCTTTCAAACGCCGAAAAAAACGGTGATTATCACGAGCTTGCCGTTTCTTCATATTACGCAGCCGCGGCGCAATTTTTACACGGCGATATTTTCAAAGCTAGCAGTTACGCGCAAAAATCAACAGAGTATTCGCTGACTGCAGGCTGCCCCGACTGGGCGGACAGGGCGAATTTTCTGCAAGGAAGATTAAAGTTTGAACTTGGGCAGTACGGCAAGGCGTGTGATATATTTGAAAAGCTGCATAATAACCCGTATGACGGAATGTCAGATGATAAAAAAAACACGCTTCTTGCCTGGATATACCGCGCGAAAGTGTACATGAAAGAATACGGAATTAAAAGACCGGAATCGGCGGAAGGAGACGCGAATCTCTTTGAAGCCGAAGCTGAATATCTTGCCGGGAATTATAAAAGATCGTTTGAAATTTGTCAGTCAATGAATGAAATAAAATTTTCAGCGCGCATAACATCAGGGAATTTTATTTATTCGGAGCGTCCTGACTGGCGAAGCGGCTTTACCCAATGCGAGCAGCTTTATTTTACAAACGGCGAAATCCAGCAAAGAATCATAACGATGTTTAGATCGCTGGCGCAAAGCCGCCTGTCCGGGGATTCATCAGAAGAATCAAAAATGAGTTACGAAATCACGCAGCAAAAACAGTGCGCGCTGGACGGCATTCAGGAAATTATCCGCGACGAAAAGTTATGTGAAATGGATCCATGGGATTCATTGTATTTTTTCGCTAAGTACCGCATACAGGAGCAGTCGGGCGCGAGTTCCGTCGATATGAGCACAGCCGTCAGCATCGCGTTTAAGCGCCTCCAGCGCCGCGCGTGCCGTATAGAAGATGTGGAAACCCGCTCTCAATACTTAAACGGCAACCGCTGGAACCGCGAATTATGCCAAAGCGCGAAAGAGTTTAAATTAATTTAGTTATCAAAAATTAGCGGCTATAGGACTCGGACCTATGACCTAACGGATATGAGCCGTGTGCTCTACCAACTGAGCTAAGCCGCCAATGATTAAAATATATTTAAAATAATAAAAAATGTCAATATGATTAACGCCAGCCGAACAGCGCAAAATCATACTTAACAGGGTCTTGCTGGCAGAATTCTTTTAATTTTTCAGTTAATTCGATAACGGCTCTTTTATCATTTGATTTGCGCTTCAAAAGACCGTGTTTTCTCGCCGCCCGCGCGACATGGACGTCAAGCGGGATGTAAAGAGCCGAAGGTTTTATTTTTTTCCACAAGCCTAAATCGACCGCGTCATCCCGCACAAGCCATCTGAGCGCAAGGTTGAGTTTTTTGCACGCCGAGCCGTTTTCTTCGATTGACGCGCCCGCGTTGGCGATATGTACGGAGTACCGTCCTTTGTTGGCCTTTGCCATCTCTTCGCGGAAGAGGAAGATGCCGTCCCAAACGCACTCTGTGGACGCGAATATATTTTCCAGACTGCCGTATTTCACGTAACAGTGTTCAAATCCGCGGCAAAAATAATATAAATCGCTTTCAAAAAATGTGCGGTGAATGTTGCCTGTTCTCTTTCCGTTTGATAAAACCGCGCTTTTTTTTAATTTTTTCCAGCCGCCTGACATCACATAATCATAAAGGCCGCCGCGTGTTTTGCCGGAATTGCCGCCGGAGACTTTGTCTGAAGCTCCCATAAGCGCGAACATTTTTTCCGCTGAGCGCAGTATCATATCGCGTCTGCCCCACGCGATTGCCGCGGATAAGATCGCGGCAATTTCTATGTCCTCGCGTTTCGTATAACGTCTTGGAAACTGAACCGGATCAAGGGCTGAAAATTCGGCGGTGCATATTTTCCTGTACCAATAATCAAGTGTTTCTTTCATAAGTTATTTTTACCGCGAACTTTCGTGCGGTTCGCGGTTATAATTTTCAATCCTAAATCCGCGAATAATTCGGGGCTTCCTGCGTTATCTGCACATCATGCGGATGGCTTTCGCGAAGGCCGGAGGCTGTTATCTTTACAAACTTTTTGTAGCTTTTAAGCTCTGTGATATTTTTGCAGCCGCAGTATCCCATGCCTTTGCGAAGGCCTGCGATAAGCTGGTTCATATAAGAGCGAAGTTCTCCCTTGTAAGGAACGCGCCCTTCGATGCCTTCGGGGACAGGCTCCTCATCCTTTCCCATCTGATAACGGTCGCCCGCTCCGTCGGCAATCGCGCCCATGCTGCCCATCCCGCGGTATTCTTTGTAGATGCGCCCGTCAAAAATAATTTCGCTCCCAGGCGATTCTTTTAATCCTGCGAATAAATTCCCAATCATTACAACGCTTGCGCCGGCTCCGATTGCCTTAGTAATATCGCCTGAAAATTTTATACCGCCGTCCGCTATCACCGGTATTTTGGCCTTGGCGGCTTCATCGGCGCAGTCGAGAACGGCGCTGAACTGCGGAACGCCAATACCCGCGATAACGCGCGTCGTGCAGATCGAGCCGGGACCTATGCCTACTTTTATCGCGTCGGCTCCCGCCTTAATTAAATTTTTTGTTCCTTCCTTTGTCGCGACATTCCCGCCGATAACAGGAATATTATAATCTTTTTTTATCTGCCTTACCGCGTCCATAACATTTTTTGTATCGCCGTGCGCGGTGTCAATGACAACAAAATCAACCTTTGCTTTTTTTAATAAAGGCATTCTTATAGTAAAATCCTGAGGCGAAACCGCGGCTCCTACAATCAGCCTTCCGTTTTTATCAACCGCTGCGTTCGGAAAGTTTTGCATCTTCTCCATATCTGTTACGGTGATAAGCCCTGTCAGTTTTCCTTCGCCGTCTACCACGGGCAGTTTTTCGATCCTTTCTTTTTTGAATATTTCACTCGCTTTTTCGACTGTAATGTCGCTTGTCGCGGTAAAAATTTTACTTATCATTACATCGGTTATGGGAAGCGAATCGTCGCGGCAGAAACGAAGGTCGCGGTTTGTTATAATTCCTTTTAATTTGTCATCGCTGTCAACGACGGGAAATCCTGAAACTCCGAATTTTTCAATTAACGCCTTGACATCTCTTATATAAGAATTTTCCGTGATTGTAACAGGCGATTCAATTATCCAGTTTAAAAAACGTTTTACATGCGTTATCTGTTTTGCCTGCTCTTCAGGATTTAAATTGCGGTGAATTACGCCCGCTCCGCCTTCAAGCGCGATCGCGATTGCGAATTTTTCTTCTGTGACAGTATCCATCGCCGCGGATATCACAGGGACATTTAAAGTGATGCCGTCGCATAACAAGGCTTGAGTATTACAGTCTTTTGGCAGTATTTCCGAATATCCGGGCAGAAGAAGAACGTCGTCGTAAGATAGTCCTTCTGTAAATGTATTAGCTTCCATAATCGATCATGGCATTTTACAAAAGGAGTGTCAAGCAGGCGGCGAAAGCGGTGAAGTTATATGTTCTGATTTTTCTTGTTTTTATCATTGAAATATATTATTATTTTCTAAGGAGCTATTGATGGCAGACCCTTTGCAAATTGATGATTATGAAATACACAAACGCTATACCTATAATGATTATCTAAAGTGGGAAACTAAGGAAAGGTTTCAGTTGATTAACGGCGAAGTCTATTCGATGGCATCGCCGTCTGTGGTGCATCAGACACTGCAGGTGGAATTATTGTTATTATTTGGCAACTTTCTTAAGGGAAAAACATGCAGGGTATTTATTTCTCCGCTTGATGTGCGCCTGTTCCCTAAAAAAGACAGATCTGACAAAACCGTTGTGCAGCCGGATTTGCTTGTGATTTGCGATAAAAATAAGATCAATAAAGGTTCTATAGACGGCGCTCCCGATCTTGTTATTGAAATTGTATCTCCTTCTAATACCCACAGCGAAATGTTTTTAAAGTATCAATATTATCTTAAAGCCAGCGTTAAAGAATACTGGGTAGTAGACCCCGAGTCAAAAATGATAAGCGTTTATATTTACGAAAACGGTTATTATAGCAATAATTTATATGAAAATAATGATACTATCGACGTAACTATCCTTGATGGTCTTAAAATTTCTCTTGAGGATTTATGGGCAAGGCTGCCTGAATAGGCTCTGTCTCACTAGCTTCTTGCGTCTATCCCCTATATAATAAATCCATGCTGCCAAAATTAATTAAATACATTTTAAAAGAAAACGCGCAGTCGCAGGAAGAAACGGTCTGCGGCTGGGTCAGAACAAAGAGGGATATGAAAAACCTCGTCTTTGTTGAGGTAAACGACGGCTCGTGTTTTGCCGGTATTCAATGCACGTTTGACAGAGGCGCAGGCATCGGCGCGGATACCGAAGCGGCTCTTTCTTCGCTTACTACAGGCGCGTCGGTAAAAATCAACGGAAAACTTGTCGCCTCTCCGGCTTCCGGGCAGGCTGTTGAAGTCGCTGCCGGTTCGCTTGAAATATTAGGCGAGGCTCCCGCAGAAACAGTAGACGGAAAAAATCCGGATTTGAATATACAGTCTTATCCTCTTCAGAAAAAAAGACACTCTATGGAATTTCTGCGCGAGATTGCGCACCTTCGCCCGCGGACAAATACATTCGCGGCTGTTGCCCGCCTTAGAAGCCGGATGGCATTCGCTATTCACAGGTATTTTCAGGAAAATGATTTTCACTGCCTTCATTCGCCGATTATCACCGCGGGGGACTGCGAAGGCGCGGGAGCGATGTTTCAGGTAACAACGCTGCCTCCCGATGTAATCGCGAAAGATTTTTCATCAGGCAATGTTGACTGGTCAAAGGATTTTTTCGGAAAGAAAACATATTTAACGGTTTCAGGCCAGCTTGAAGGAGAGACCTACGCCACCGCGATTTCGCGCATCTATACATTCGGTCCGACTTTCCGCGCGGAGAATTCCAACACTGTGCGCCACCTTGCCGAGTTCTGGATGGTAGAGCCGGAAGTCGCTTTCGCTCAGCTTGAAGATAACATGGCTATTGCCGAAGATTTTTTAAAATATGTGATTAACGCCGCGTTAAACGAATGTGCCGATGAGCTTGCCTTTTTTGACGCGCATATCCAGAAGGGAATTATCGAAAACCTTCGCGGCGTCGCGGAGGCTAAGTTCACGCATATCACATATACCGACGCTGTTAAGGAACTTGAAAAAGCCGCGGGAAGCAATAAAACGCTCTTTGAATTTCAACCCGGCTGGGGATGCGATCTTCAAAGCGAGCATGAAAAGTTCCTAACGGAAAAAGTAGCGAAGGGCCCGGTGATTGTTACAGATTATCCTAGAGATATAAAAGCTTTCTATATGAAGCAAAATGATGACGGCAAAACTGTGCGCGCGATGGACGTGCTTGTCCCTAGGTTAGGTGAAATCATCGGAGGCTCCCAGCGCGAGGATGATTTGGAAAAACTTACGCGCCGTATGAACGAAATGAAACTGGCCCTTCATGATTATCAGTGGTATCTTGATCTTCGCCGTTACGGGACAGTTCCTCACGCCGGTTTCGGCCTTGGATTTGAGCGGCTCATACAATATGTTTCCGGCATGGCAAACATCAGGGACGTAATTCCCTATCCCCGCGCGGTAGGTCAGGCGGAATTCTAGTAATTACAAATGAGTAATGTGGAATGAGAATGATAAAAATCATTAGTCATTCCACATTTTAAAAAATTTTTATATGAGCAAAAAAATCTTTAATTTTTTATTAATATTCTTTATACCGGCATGGATTTCCGCGCAAATTCTTCCGGCGCCGGAGCTTCTTTTACCGTATCTAAAAGACGCTCCCGGGATTGGTTCAAGGTCAGCGGTTTTGATTGACGCGCATACTGGAACATTGCTTTTTTCTAAAAATCCTGATGATGAAATCCCTCCCGCGTCGCTTACAAAACTTATGACGATGCGCCTTTTAATGAAAGCAATTGACGAAGGCAGGGCTTCATACGACGAGTTGATTCCCATAACAGTTGAAAGCTGGGCGCAAAGCCAGCCCCCGCGCTCAAGTCTGATGTTCCTTGAACCGGGGCAGACCGTAACGTTACGTGAAATCATGCTCGGTCTTTCCGTCTCTTCCGGCAATGACGCGGCAGTAGCGGCGGCTTTGCACCTTGCGCCCTCGATGGAAATCTTTGCCGGCATGATGACAGACGAAGCGCGCCGCATGGGTCTTCATGTTACGCGCTTTACCGAAGCCTCTGGGATTTCAAGCGAAAATATAACAACGGCTGCCGAGTACGCTCTTTTTGTCCGTCAATATATACAGCTTCATCCGCGCAGCCTGAAAGATTTTCATTCTGTTTCCAGCTTTACGTTTCCGTTAGCTGATAATATGCCCCCCGCAAGGAGAGCAAGATTTGTCACTTATACTCAGTATAACCAGAATGTCCTTTTAAGAACTTTCCCAGGGGTTGACGGGCTTAAAACCGGATTTATTTATGAATCAGGCTATAACATAGCGCTTACCGCATTGAGGGACGAAACCCGCTTTATTCTTGTAATCCTCGGCGCGCCGAATATTCCGGCAGGACCTTCTATCAGGACAGAAGACGGCGCAAACCTTCTTGCATGGGCTTTTGAAAATTTTAAAACAGTGCGCCCTGATATCGCGCGCATCAATGAAATCTGCGTTGATGCCGCGCAGTTATGGAAAGGAAAAGCTAACACTGTCAATCTTAAGTTAACTCAGGAAGTCGATTTTACCGCTCCCGCAAAACGCGCAAGTCTGTTAAATTACGAAATTGAAATCCCTGAAAAATTGATCGCTCCGCTGCCGCAGGAATATCATGCCGGTTATCTTGTTATTTCAGACGATGAAGGCGAACTCTTTCGCGCTCCTTTAGTTACCGCCGCCGCTTATGAAAAAGGAAATTTCTTTAAAAGACTCTGGCACTCAATAGTACTGTTGTTTAAGAAATGAAAAAAATGAGGATCTAACAAGTTAATTACCCCCGCGTTTTACTCGTTTATTTCCGCTTCACCGGGCGGGAAGAGGTATAAATCGGGAAGTTTATAAGTGCGGTTTAAGGCGTACGACTGCGGATTATGGAACTTGCTTGTTAATGAAGTAGTAAAGAAGTGTTGCAGTTCCTCATATTCCGGCGACGATACTTTCAATGAAAATCTAAATTCTTTTGTTGTATCGGGAGAATCGGCGACAATGGGAGCCGGCCAGAAACTGAACGAGCCGGGAGTGCTTGGAACCATCATGTATGGATTTTGCCAGTTGCTGTTTCTCATTGCGGTAAGTTCGCCGTCTATGTAAAGACTTACTTCGATGCCGACGACCGGTTCAAAACTTACGCCGTTAAATAAGCGGCCCGCGATTGTGGGGATATCGTACACAGGCGAATGGATTCTCTGGGGAGATATCGGCGTATCGTCATGGGGCGCTGTCGGACGCATATTATGATTTACAAGGCGCAGTCCCTTATAAATAAGAGTAGATATATCCGCCTCGATCTGCTGGCGTTTTATACTGGTCTGCTCGATCCTTGTAAAACCGCGGTTTGATACAATATAATGCGGTTCGATGCGGTTAAGGGTATAACAGATTGTGTCTATCCGGCATTGATAGCAAAGGCAGTAATTCTCCGGATTGCCGCTGTTCTGTATTTCATCAAAAATAGTCTGCACCGTGCTGTATACAAGGTCTTCGTTTGTATTGTGTATATCCATTTTAACTCCTCCAGTTCTCTGGGTTTAGTATACTATAATTTTGTAATAATGTCTTTATAGTTTCTTTAAATTTTTGATTAATATATATCCTTATTGTGTAAAGAGTTTTGATAAAGGCGTTTATTGTCTCCTGCCTGAACGCGCTTGAACTATCGCTGAAATTACGCTCTTCGTCAAAGACAAAAAGGCCGGTTTCAAAAGAAACAGGCTCGGGAATATCGATGATTATGTCCTCGCCTGAGATTTTCATGCCTGCGTCCCGCAGCTTCTTTGCCAGATTTTCTTCATAAAGAGCGCGGTTTTTCAACTCGCTGACTACTTTAAGATCGACAGTTTCATGTGAAAATTCGGCCGCGGTAAAGAAAATGCGGCCTTCGCGTATTGAATTTACCAGAGACCCGCTCATTTTTTGCTCTAAAAGCGTAAAAAGGCTTGTATCTTCAAGGCCATAAAGGTCTTCGTTTACTAATTTTCCCGATTCAAGGCCTTTAATAAGCGCTTTTTTTACCATTGCTGTTGCTGCTCTCACCTGATGATGCCAATAAACGGTGCGATACATCAAATATTTTGAAAAAAGCACAGACTCGACATTAGGAATCAGCCTGGAATCGATGTCAACGCCCCGTTTTTTATCGGGATATAGCCGTGATAAAATAAAATCGACATCCTGGGCTCCATAGGGAACGCCGCAATACCGGGCGTCGCGGTTCAGGTAATCGAGCTTGTCGGGGTCAAGCGCGCCGGAAAGCAGTCTGCGGTAAAAATAAAGCTCATCGCCGGAGGCCGCGCTGCTGTCTTTATCGATAATGGCTGCGGTTAAAACAGGGTCGGCGCCTGCCGCCCCCGCTAGACTTTTTACCGGCTCTTTTAGAATAATTTCGCCTGTAAGCGTTTCATGATCAGTTAAAGGCAACTCTTTCAGAGAATGAGTATACGGAAAATGACCCAGGTCATGAAGCAGGCAGGCGGCCAGAAAAGACTTAACTCCCTCATGGGTAAGCCAGCCGGCGCCGCGCTGCACAAGGTTTTGCAAAAGCCTTCTGCCAAGGTGGTACACGCCGATTGAATGGCTGGCTCTTGTGTGCGTCGCTCCCGGGTAAACAAGGTAGACAGGGCCAAGCTGCAGTATCCTGTTTAAACGCATAAAAGGAGTGCACTCCGTCAGCTTTGCCTGTTTCTCTGTCATGTAGATATGTCCCCATAAAACATCCCTTACCGGGCGGGTATAATCTTCATTTAAAGAGGCCTCTATTGTTTTATTCATTTTCATTTTTATTATAGAAAAGAATTTTATTATTTGCTAGAATATATGTAAGGATTATTAAATTAGTTTATTTATGCGTTTATTTTTTATTATTTGTTTAATTATTTTTATCGCGGTTCCTGTCGTATCACAGGATGATAACGAAAAAGTAAATAATAACTACAGAGGCTCAATTCCCGAAGAATTATTCCGCCCTTCAAGAGGCGAGTCTCCGCGTTATCCAATCGATATGATTATCGGCGAGATGGGAAGGGGAGACGCCTCCGAAGCCGCTTTCACATTCGCAGGCTCGACAGCCGCAAATCTAACAGCGGGTATTGTAAGTTTCCCGTCATGGGAGAAATACATACTTGCTCTCGAAGTTATCAATCCAGAAAGTTACAGAATCGGCGGAGGAAGGGAAGAAACGGACGGCTCTGTTTCATTTCTTATCAGATTTATTGGCCGCGATCAGGGAATTTCAGGAGAGATGTACGTCAGGTATGTAACAAGGCAGGTTGAAGGAACCGGCGGCGAAATTAGAACAACAGGAAACTGGGTATTGGAAGATTTATTTCTTGAAGAACCGATGGATCGCGATACCGAAAATCAGGAAGCGATGAATCGAAGCTATTTAAATTTATATGAGAGGTTTTTTTAATTTATGGCAACGCCTGTAGGACGGATTGAAAAAGAATTTCTTTTAAAAGTGTTATTCGACGATAAACTTCCGCTAAAGTATGTAAAGGATAAAATAGAGTATACGCTGACGCTTATTCAGCCTGCCTCGGAGGAAATGGTTTTGCGTCCCGACAGGACGCTTGGAAAATTAAAAATCAGCACAAAGCCGGCGTTTTTATTTAATATCCGCGGACAGGTGATTGATTTTCACGCGGAAATTCTCAGGATAAAAGATGATCTTTTATACTGTAAAACGCCAGATATACTTTATAAAAATCTTGACCGCAATTATTTAAGAGTCGATACTCCGGTCGATATGAACATTACTTTTACATTCAAGGGAGATCGTTATAATCTTTCGTTTCCGAAAGTTATGGAATATGAAAATATCGCCGCCGAAGATGTTGTCAGAAATCTTGATCACAATAACCTGTCTGTGCTGATTAAGCAGATAAAAGCCCTGTTAAGCAAATTCGCGGACGGGTATAAAATTGTTAATTTTAAGGAAAGAAAACCTGAAACTGTAGAAGAGCGGATTGTTTCCGAATCAGGAAAAACGCTTTTCATTCCGGCGACTGTCGGCTTTTTGCCGAAGACCGATCCGTATCCGAGAAAAAGAATCATAACGGAAGATTTATTCAAGCGTTATCTTGAAACCACGGGAGTCGGCACAACATTTCTTGACGATAACTGCGCCCGTTTTTTAAAAAATAAATTTGAAGACGGGATATATTCTGACGCGTGGGTTCCGATTTTATTTCATGAATATGTAATCGGCTATATTCACATCTGGATTGATAAGCAGGGCCGCCTTCCCTTTGATTTTAGCATCCTAGATCATGTTTACCAGTACGCGAAAGTGCTCGCCTTCGCCTTAAAGGAAAACGGCTATTTTGAACACGGCAAAATGGAAAACGAACCTTTCTCAGGCAAAGTTGTCGATATCAGCGCGTCAGGCCTTCTTTTCTCCTGCCCGTTAGGCGCAAGTCTTCTTTCCACGCTTTTAATTGACGCCGAGCTGACCGTAATCATCGAAACCAGCAACCGCACCATCAATGTCGTCGCGAAAATTGTCCGCCGCTACAAGGATAAACACGCGGGCTTTTTCGGCTGCCGTTTCATGAACATGCAGCCTGAGGACACG
>Ga0209755_10003500_pt1 | contig 19625 bp, 14 predicted proteins | sample TergutCo191P1_FD_187301 | JGI IMG/M metagenome (GOLD analysis project Ga0209755, IMG submission 187301) | Cornitermes sp. P1 segment gut microbial communities from Petit-Saut dam, French Guiana - Co191P1 (SPAdes) (version 2) | ecosystem: Host-associated > Arthropoda: Insects > Digestive system...
CCGCACGTTCAATTGCCTCGTCAAGAGCCAATTCTTGAGCAAATATACCCAATACCGTTAATAAGAGTAAAACTAATATAATAAACAACTTTTTCATATTACAGAATTATTTTCCTATCGGCTAAACCTTTCATAACGAGTATCAGTTTGAGCTGTTAATACATTTGCAGCATTATATCTTTTTACTCGTATAATTATAGAAGAAGTTGAATCCGATACAACTGTAGCCGTTTCAGAAGAATTAATTGCAGGTGATGCAGGGTAATTCAAATTTTCCAATGAAAAACCAGGCAATTTTGCACGAATTGTTGCATTTTTTGTGATAGTAGACGTTGATGTCATTAATAATACATCATTTGCAGTATAAAATTTAGTTTCCGTTGTATTTCCAGTATATGTGTACCTAATAGTAGCACTTAACACACCAGCAGCAGTAAAGCCTTTTAGTTCCAATATTCTGCCGTTCTGTATTTTAATTTCTGAATATGTCCCAGTACCGTTAAGCGTTTGTTTCCATGTTTTTACACCGCCAGCATCGTTTAGCAATTCAATAGTGTATGATTTTTCGGTAGTTCCTGAAGCTGTAATCGTTGTTTCACTTTGTGCCAAGCCACTAGCTGAATGATAAACTGTATTCGTAGTTTGAGTATCTGTAATTTCAGTATAATTCTGCCCACTCCTATAATAATGGACAGTTCGAGATCCAGATGTATACTTATATTCAAAATTTGTATCACTTGTAGACCGATGAGTAATCCAGTTTTGTTCTGTTTCAGAGGCAACCGCACCAGCCACTCCACCTGTAATCGTGTACGTCGTTGTTTTTGTAGTGAGCCATTGATAATTTTCATTTCCAGTACCATCATCACAGGCAAGCATTGAAAAGACAATTACTGCTATAAGAGCGAAAATCCCGAACAGTTTGTTTATGTTTTTCATATAAACACTCCTTTTAAAATTTAGTTAAAAACATTTTAAATAGAATTATTCTTTTTGTCAAGTACTTGGCATGGCATATGTCGGCGTGGCATATAACTCCTTTTATATGATAAGACAAGTCACCAATCTCTCTATTCATGCGCTGGTCAGCTCACAGGCAGCGCTTTTACATTACCTTACTATCAATAAAACAAAATTTACAAACAGATCAAAAAACTCAGGAGTAAGGCGGGAGGGGATATCGCCCGGTCCGTTCAGAACGCGCCATGTTTCGGGGAGACGGCGGTACTCGTTTTGTTCTTTTACTTTGCCTGAAATAATCAGATCGGCGAATTCGGGGCGGCTGCGGATCAATGTTTCAAATTGATCCGCTTCGTTTTCAGGAAGAATTGTAATTGTCTGAGCGGCAAGACCGGCGCGAAGGAAACCAATATCATCTGAAAATAATGTGGGAGCGAGTAAAACTTTGTTTAAACGGAGATTATTTGCTGTTTCAAGCGCGTGATCGCGGAGATTTCGGATTGAATTCCTGACATTTATAATGTTCGGATTATCGCTTGTTTTTAGGATATTATCTGTTGTAGTCGATATAATAAAGGAGTTTCCCGCTCCGCAAACGTCAAAATTATAAATCCTCGCTTTTTCCAGTCCCCATGACTTTAGTTTAACGGCAAGAGAATACGATCCTTGTTCTTCCAAGCGTTCGCCCGGGCGTATTTCTTCCTTATCGGTAAAAACAATTATCCAGTGATCAGTTCCCCTTAAAGACAGATAATAGGCGGCAGTCAGCAAATGAAAAACCGCTATGCTGTTGTCGTTCGCGCCGGGACTTCCCGCGACACGGTCATAGTGAGCGCATAACAGGTAAGGGTTTAAACCGCTGAAAGGGAAAAGACTCCCCGATGTACGCAAGTTTTTTTGTTTTGGCGGGAAGATAAAAATATGACGCTTTTCTTCAATCGAAATAACAGTTGATTTTAAATTTAATGATTCAATACATTTTAAAAGTATCGTATAACGATCAGCGTTCGCGGCGATAAAATCAAAAAAGAGGTTGTACGGTTTTTTTTGCGCCCAGCCGGGAACTGCCGCTTTCATTTAAAGAATTTTTACCGCCTTAAAATCACGCGAAGGAGAAATAAACTGTTCCTGAGCGTCAATTATTTTTAATTCCAACGGAATGTTTTCTTTCAATGACATATTATAGCTTGCCTCCAGTATGCCGTAAACAGAACCTGTTGTTTGATTAAGCGTTTTTTCAAGATCAAAACTGTCAAGATAGCGGGAAAGAAAAACAGCGGCTGTCATGTCGCCCGTTCCGGCAACACCGTCTCCAAGAGGAAGTTCAGGCGTAATAGTTTTATATGAAGTCTCCCTTAAAGAAGCAATCATGCCGAGTTCTCCGGCTTTTTCCCTGAAACTGGTCAGAAGCACAACGGAAGGTCCCATCTCATGAAGAATTGCTGCCGCTTTTAATGCGTCAACTGTATTTTTAATATTTACTCCTGTTAGAATTTCAATTTCAAATTGATTGGGGCATACAATGTCGGCTAACGGCACAAGTTCATTTTTAAACATATCGGGAATATCAGGTTTTACATAAATACCTCTGCCTGAATCTCCCATGACAGGATCGCAGCAGTAAAGAGCGTTAGGATTTTCTTTTTTAACTTTTTTTACAGCTTTAATTATTGCTTTTCCGACGGATGCGTCTCCAAGGTAGCCTGACAAAACAGCTTCGCAGCTTTTTAAAACTTTACGCTCTTCAATGCCTGACACAAGTTCTTCTACAAGTTCGGCTCCCAATATTCTGCCGCGAAAAGAGCCGTATCCTGTATGATTGGAAAATTCCACTGTGTTAACCGCCCATACTTCTCTGCCAAGACGCTGCAAAGGAAAAACAGCCGCTGTATTTCCCGCGTAACCGTAAACAACATGGGATTGTATTGATAAAACCGCCATAAATCCTAATTCCTTGTTTTAAAAATGTTTCCGGCAAAATGAGTCAGAAACCTGATAAATTTTCCCTTACTCTGTCCGTATTTTTTTGAAAAATCTCCTGCCGCTTTAGAAAGAGAATACGTGCCGTATTTCTTTTTCAAAAAATCCCAGTGTTTGATAATCCATACATAAAGGTCTGCTTCCGTCCTTCCCGGGAAATGAACAAGAAGCCATTGTTCGCGGATTATCGTTATGACAGGATTATACACATTGTTATACCATGAGACAATAGCGTCATTAAAATGTATCTCTTCTTCTAAATCTTCATTCAGATAATATTTATGAACAAGTATATGATTATATATTACATCATACCTTCCGGGAGAGCTGAAATTAAGATCCCAGCACTCAGTAAGATCGCCGAAATATGTTTCAGCATAGAATATTTTTTTTTCGTAATCTATCAGAGCGTCACGCAATTCTTCTGTCGTCATGGAAGGATCAAGATTTAATTCTGTTGAAAGGCTGATAACTTCGGCGTCAATATACTCAACATTCTGCATTTTTGCTACAGAGACGCGGTGATTCCCGTCTCGGACAAAATAAATTCCTCCAATCTCGTAGAGCATTATCGGCGGAAGTATAATATCTTTTAAATGAGCTTCATCAACTCTTTCCCATCTGTGACGCAAGTGATCTTTTTTGGGGAGGAAATATTTATTAAAATCATAATAACGTCCTTCGCTTCCGGCAATCAAATTAATCGGTACTGTACGGTTTCCCATATATATTTCGTTTTTCGGTTTTAGTATATCTTTGACTGCATGAAAAGAAAGAAGATTATCCCTGTCGGGATTTAAAAAATTTTGAATCTGCGAGAGTATTGCTTTTCCTCTCGCTCTTGAAAAGTCATCTGATGTCTGATTGTTAACGCCTATATTTTGCATTTTTTCTCCGAAGGTAACTTCGTTGGAAGTCCCATTAATATTCAATCATATAATGATTGTACGCGTTGCAAACTATTGTATTTTTCCATTTTGTGCAGCGCGCTGCATTTAAATCGTATAAATGAATATGCCCGTGAACAAGATATTTCGGTTTAAATACTTTCATAAACCAAAGAAATATTTTAAAACCTGTATGGCATTTATCATTTTTATCATGAATACCTCTCGGCGGGGAATGAGTAAGAAGTATATCCAGATAACGTCCGTGAGCTATTCGATTCCAAAGAAGGGACGGTATTAGTTTCATTATTTCCAAAACCATTTCAAAATCGGTATATTGATTTATACCGCGGTTATACCGCATGGAGCCGCCTAGACCGGCAGCGATAAAGTTCCCTTCTCTGACAATTTTTGAACCGATATGAACCGCTCCGCAGCCCTGAAACTCGCTTCCAGGCGGGTCAAAAGAGGCGGCAAAATCCTTCTTGTAATAGTTAATTTCCTGAGTATGATGATTGCCGAAAACAAAGAAAAGCGGTTTATTCAGGTTGGAAACTATAAAATCAAGGTAGTCCAGAGGAAGGTCCCCCGCGCAAAGTATTAAATCTATATCAAAAAAACGCTCCTTAATTTGAGGCGAATAGACCTGAGGGTCAATATGATCGGAAATACACAGTATTTTCAAGAATTTTTCCCTGTTTTTAGTCTCATTTTTACCTCTGATGAATAATATTAAAAATGTCGATAATTGAATATGCTGAAAAGTAAAAAAACATATGCTCAAAATAACCTTTTTTTTATATTTTGTATAGTATAGGCTATAATGGGAGTAGGAATGAAAAAGAAAAAATTATTTATCATTATCGGAAGCGTTGTTCTGGCTCTGCTGATAACAGGGTTGATACTTCTTATTCACTCATGTTCAAAGAATGATGAAGAGCTTCTTGAAGAAGAAGAGGAAGAAGAAGCCGCAATAACCGATCAAAAACGAATGAATATATTAAAGCTTGCCGGTGATTATGCTAAAATGGGGGAATATGACAGGGCTTTGAATCTTTTAGATAATTTATTGATTAATAATCCTGATGATGAGGATGCCCGCTCCCTTCAGATTTCGGTTCTTGGCATGAATCGAAACGGCGGTACGGAAGCCCTTCTTGAAGCGCAGCGGCGTTTCCTAGAGGAGCAGCAAAGGCAAAATCAGGTACTGGCAAATAACCTGAGGAATAACCCGGCATCGTCGTTAGCATCATCTTCATCATCGGAAACGGCAATCGCAACGGCTCAAAAGCTTGCGGATATTGAAAATGCCCGCATCCGCGCCGCAGAGCAGCAGCTTGCTCTTGAAGAAGCGGCGCTCAAGAAGGAAGAAGAGCGTAAAAGGAAAGAGGAAGAAGAACGAAAGCGTCTTGAAGATTTGCAAAGAAATGCCGCTACAGACGTAACGTCTTTCGCCGGAGCGAATAAAGGACAATCTTCCGGAGCGGAAAGTGTAGAAGTTAATATAGGTGAGTTTGAACTTGATTAAAGGTGAGGGATGATAAAAAAAATCATTAGTATATTTGTTTTTATTTTTCTTTCTTACATCTGTTTTGGCCAGTCGAACTTAACAAGGGGAGAAGAGCTGTTCATGCAGAATAATCCCCAGCAGGCGGTTATTTTTCTTGAAAGGGCGTACGCCGAAGAGCAAAACAATGTTACAACCTGCCTGTATCTTGGATATGTTTATGAGCAGCTTGGCAGAACAGAAGAGGCGATAACCGTATACAGAAGGATTCTTCCTGGCGCAGGAGACTTATCGGCAAATGTAGCCACAAATCTCGGAAATCTTTTTTTTAACAGAGGTAATTACGCGGAAGCGGAGAGATGGTATACTCAGTCCATCGATACTGATCCTGCATACTCCGCCGCTTTTCTCAGCAGAGGAAACACCAGAATAAAATCAGGAAATCTTATGAACGCGGTTTCTGATTATGAGCAGTATATAACTCTTGTTCCGCAGGATGCGCAGCGCAAAAATATCGAACAGGTAATCAGCGTTATTCGATCCGAAATCGCTGTTGAAGAGATGCGAAAGCAAATGATCGCGGAAGAAGAAGCGCGTAAGAAAAAGGAAGAAGAAGATCGTATCAAAGCGGAGCAGGAATTGCAGCAGGCAATGAATCAGGTAAACGATCTTGTCGCGGAAGGAAAAGCAAAACTTGCTTCAGAAGAATTCGATGAAGCCGCAGAGTTATTTACAGAAGCCAGAAGAATCATGCCGTCAAAAGATCCTCGGTTTGAAGCGCAGAAATTATCTGAAATGGCGGATGCGTTATACGATTACGGATCAAATAACAGCGATACCGCGGCAGGCAGGCAGTCGGTTTCTGCCGCTGAAATGATGGCAAACGACGCTGTCGCGAAAGATCCCGCGCTCGGCTCACCTCATTATATTCTCGGAAAAATAGCAAGAGACTCTCATCAAAATGAAAAAGCTCTGAGCGAGTTCAGGGATGCTGTGCGCCTCGATCCGAATAATTTTATGTACACGCATGATTACGGCAGAATGTTGTTTATCTCAAGGCGTTTTTCGGACGCAAGAGACTCTTTTCAAAACGCTGTAAGAATAAATCCTAATTTTGAAACCGCGTGGTATAATCTCGGCGGAACATTGCGCGCGCTGAATAACCCTGATGAAGCTCTTACAGCATACAGACGGGCTATTACAATTAAACCTGATTACGCGGCGGCTCATCGTGAAATAGGAAGAATTCTTTTAGCCAAAAACGACACAAGAGGAGCTGTTGACGCATTCTCAAAAGCGCTTGCGAATAACCCGAATGATTTTACGGCGATGCGCGAATTGGCGGACGCGTACAGTCAAGCGGGAAATTTTACTGACGCAGAAAATTTGTACGCAAGAGCGCTTACTGTAAATCCTTTTGACGCGCAGACAAATCATAACATGGCTCTTGTTAAAATAGAATTAAATAAATTGACGGAAGCGTTTGATTTCGCGAGAAAAGCGGTAGAATCCGCTCCGAATAACGCGGTTTATATGTATACAATGGGGCTTGTTCAAGAAAAATCAGGAGCGGTTGATTCGGCGATAACTTCCTATAAATCATCCGCTTCTCTTGATTCAAGATATATCCGTCCCAGAATCAACCTTGGAAACCTGCTTACAACAAAAGAAAATTATTCCGACGCTGTCAACTATCTAAACGAAGCTTTGGCTGTAGCGCCCGCCGATTTTGAAGTGAATAAAAATCTCGGAGCGGCTTATTCAAAACTTGAAGACTGGAATTACAGCATCAATCATTACGAAAGAGCGTTAAGCGCAAGGCAGAATGACATTACTGTTCTTGTTGATCTTTCACGCGCGTACGCTTCATCAGGCGATCATCAGAAAGCCGCTTCTTCATATCAGCAGGTGCTGCGCCTTCAGTCAAACAACTGGGACGCGATGCTTGAACTTAGCAAAGTTTATGTTACGCTCGGACAATTTGACAGCGCTAAACGTTCTCTGCAAGATCTGATTAACCGCAACCCGAATTATTCAAACCGCGCGGAAGCGGAAAGGATTTTAAGAGGGTTGTAGCAATTAACAAAGAACAATTAACAAAGAACAATTAACAAAGAACAAAGAATAAAGAATAGAGAACAAAGAATAATGAATAGAGGATGATTAATAATGAAAGATGAGCGATTGGCGAATAGCAGTGACGCGATGGCAATTATTACTGTTGTGGGAAATGATAAGGTCGGTATTATCGCGAAGGTTTCAGCGTTTTTGGCTGAGCGTGATATTAACATCGAGGATATTTCGCAGACGATTTTAAGCGGCAGCTTTGTTATGATGATGATGGTAAACCTTAATTCCTGCTCTAAAGCGCTTGAGGATGTTAAAAATGAGCTTTCTGTTCTCGGTGATACATTAAATGTTTCAATCAGCATGATGCATGAAAAAGTTTTCTCCGCGATGCACAGGATATAAAGAACAATGAACAATGAACAGAGAACAAAGGAAAAAGCAAGGGATTAATTAATGTTATTTACGCCGTATGAGATTAAAGAAACTATTGATATGTTTCTTCGTTATAAATTGGATATCCGCGCTATTACTTTAGGGGTTTCTCTTTTAGACTGCATATCTGCAACAGGAGAAACAACCCGTAAAAAAATGCGGGAAAAGATTTTAAGAGTGGCAGGTAAACTTGTTAAAACAGGATGCGATATAGAAACCGAATTCGGCATACCGATTATAAATAAAAGAATTTCTGTTACGCCGATTTCCATTGTCGCAGCTTCCTGTGAAGAAGATAATTACACTTTGTTCGCGAAAACTCTTGACGATGCCGCCTGCGAGCTTGGAGTTGACTTCGCAGGCGGTTTTTCCGCTCTTGTTCAGAAAGGGATTGCCCCATGTGATGAAAAGCTCATCCGCTCTTTGCCTGACGCTCTTTCCCGGACGCAGAGGGTATGCGCTTCGGTTAATGCTGCCGCGACAAAGAGCGGGATCAATATGGACGCGGTAAGGCTTATGGGAGAGATTATAAAAAAGACAGCCGAGGCGACAGCGTCACAAGACGGAATCGGCTGCGCAAAGCTTGTGGTTTTTTGCAATGCTCCCGAAGATAACCCTTTTATGGCAGGCGCGTTTCACGGGATTGGCGAAGCTGAAAATGCGCTTAACGTCGGAGTTTCGGGACCGGGTGTAATAAAAGCGGCTTTAGAAAACTGCCGCGGCGCGAACTTTGATGAGTTAGCCGACACGATAAAAAAGACGGCATTTAAGATAACAAGAATGGGACAGCTTGTCGGAATGGAAGCGGCGAAGAGAATCGGCGTACCCTTCGGCATTCTGGATTTATCTCTAGCTCCCACACCGGCAGTCGGCGATTCTGTCGCACGCATCCTTGAAGAGATGGGGCTTGAAGCCGCCGGCGCTCACGGAACAACAGCGGCTCTCGCGATGTTAACTGACATGGTAAAAAAAGGCGGCATCATGGCGTCAACCCACGTAGGCGGCTTTTCAGGCGCGTTCATTCCAGTATCGGAAGACGAAGGCATGGTCGCTTCCGTTAAAAACGGATTCATCACTCTTGATAAACTTGAAGCAATGACCTGCGTATGCTCTGTCGGCCTTGACATGATTCCGCTTCCGGGCGACACAACCGCGTCGACAATCGCCGCCATTATCGCGGATGAGATGGCAATCGGAATGGTCAATAACAAAACAACAGCAGTGCGTGTTATTCCCGTTCCCGGCAAGAGAGCAGGGGAGTGGGCGGAATTCGGCGGTCTCCTCGGCGGCTCTCCGATAATGCCGGTCAATCAGGCAAAGAGCGATACCTTTATAAACAGGGGAGGGCGGATACCCGCTCCTTTACACAGCTTCAGGAATTAGAAATTTTATATTGTTAGGAGCTAAAAATGCATTTTGATTTGATTATTAAAAACGGAACAATTGTTACTTCTTCAGAAAGTTTTATTGGTGATATTGCTGTCAGTAAAGGAAAAATTGTTAAGACAGGCGTTTTGGATCCGTCTGATACCGCCGATGTTGTGTATGACGCTTCAGGGAAACATATTCTGCCGGGGTTAATTGACGCTCATGTGCATTTCCGCGATCCGGGTCTTACAGAAAAAGAAGATTTTGAAACAGGGAGCATCGCCGCCGCTATGGGCGGAATTACTCTTATTGCGGATATGCCTAACACAATTCCTGTTACATCAACTGTTGACAGTTTTTATGATAAAATAAATATTGCCCGTGGAAAATCTTATATTGATTTTGCCCTTTTCGCTCTTCTTAATAACGATAATTTAAATGAGATGACCGGATTAAAAGATGCGGGCGCTCTTGGGTTTAAAATATTTTTCGGATCATCAACAGGAGATATTGCGGCTCCTTCATATCCTGTTTTGATGCAGCAAATGGATGAATCTGTAAAACTCAATATGAGAATTGGTTTTCACGCGGAGTTAAATGAAATTAATGAAAACTTTACAACTATCGCGAAAAAAGAAACAGATTCGCCTGACGGCTTCTGGCTGGATTACGCGAGACCTGTAATTTCCGAAGTAAAAGCGCTTGAAGCGATAATCACATACGCATATCACACAAAAGCAAAAATACATATCCACCATGTTACATCGGAAGACGCCGCGTTTTATATTTCGCAGGCAAGAGAAAAAGAAATTGATTTGACAACGGAAACCTGCCCTCATTATCTTGTGTTTAACTGTCAGGAACATACCCATAAGGTATATCCGCCGATAAGAGAAGAAAGCCACAGGGAAGCTCTTTGGGAAGCTGTAAAAAACGGAGTAATTGATATGATAGCAAGCGATCACGCTCCTCATACCGCAGCCGAAAAATCTCTTCCAATGTGGGAAGCGCCTGCCGGGTTAACAGGCGTAGAAACAATGGTTCCGCTTTTGTTAAACGAAGTGAATAAGGGAAATATCACCATTAACGATGTTGCCCGCCTTGCAAGCGAAAAGCCCGCGAAGATTTGGGGCATTTATCCGCAAAAAGGAAACCTCTTAACCGGCGCTGACGCAGACATAACAATCGTTGACATGAATATCAAAAAAGTTATCCGCGCGGCAGAACTTCATTCAAAAAGCAAAACAAGCCCGTATGACGGAATGGAAGTACAAGGGTGGCCTGCCGCAACAATAGTAAGAGGCGCTTTTGTAATGAAAGACGGGAAATTGACAGGGAAAAAGGGATACGGAGTTTTGGTTAACTCAAAGTAAAATTGGGATTTAACATTGTAATAAAAGGTAAAATCTCTATTCGTATGAGGCAGAGGCGTCAGTCGGCTAGCGGGCTTGCAAAATGTTTGCTAAGAGTCTGCTACAGAGCCCTGACCATAAAAACTTAATTAATTAAAATCTGTTACTTTTCTACCCAAGGCTTTCTAATAACAGAAAAATATATAATAAATGATTTTACTATCGGTTTTTATGGTCATGTCTCTTCCGCAGGGAATCGCAAAGATCATTTTTCAAACCCGCTAGCCGCCTGCCGCTTCTGCATCATATGCGTAGTGATTAACTTTACATCATTAAACCTTAACGAGATAAAATGCAATGGAATATAAATTGTTTTATTAACACATCTTTAACCTGTGCATTGATGTGAAATAGCAATGTTCCAATCCCCGTGTTTATGCGCTGGGTGGGCTGGCGGGCTGCGGGGGTGAAAACATATTTTGCTGTTCCCCGCCGGAGAGACTTGACCGCAAAAACCATTAGTGAAATCTTGTATTATATTTATTGTCTATAATAAAAGCCTTGGCTAGAAAAGTAACAGTGTAAAATTATTTTAGTTTTTGCGGTCAAGGCTCGCAGGCGGATTCCTAGCAAATGTTTTTACCCACGCAGTTCGCCATGGCGCCCAGCGCATGGACAGAGAGCTTTGATTACTCTGATATACTACCCCGGCACCTTCACCGAATGTAAAAGCCTATTCAATGCAATCAGCGGATCTTCATACATTTCAAACCTAAAGCGCATTTCGTAATTTTTATCGGAAATAATGCGAATCGTTTTGTTGATGCAATCCTTTACCTGATTTGAGCCGATGTCGGGAAAATATTTTGCCTTGTGCGGAATGAATGTGAGCTGGCTGCCGTCTCTGCGGATTTCACCTAACTTCGCCGGAATTGGGACAAGGAAAATAAAGTAGTCGTCTGATTTTCCGCCGCCGACAGTCAGGCTGTAGCCGGATTTGAGCGAATGAATGTTGCGTTTTCCTATTGAGGTGTTCTGATCATTTACAAATAAATTTAGAAGAAGCGGACCTGTCGGATTGATGACAGCGGATTTGACATCATCTTTTGTTATTCTGTCATCATAAGGCGTTGTTCTTTGGCGTGTTTGACCTGCCGCAAAATCAGCAAGATTACTGCTGCCGCCGCCGGATGATTCTGTTTTTGCAGTGGAAGAAGACGTCATAACACGGTTGGGACTTGAGTTCAATCTGCGTGAAAGCAGGAATATAATTAAACCCAGAATTAGCAGAATAAGAATAATAATTCCGATGATAAACGGAAGTGATGAAGTAAACGATTTTGAACTTCCTGCGGAATTTGCAGAGGCAGGACGGCTTTTACTTTCCTGCCCTGAAACTGCGGCAGGCGTTTTTGAAACAGCAACTGTTTCCTGTTTATCAGATTCAGCAGCCGTTGTTTTATCAGAGGTATCTGTTTCAGTTGTTTCATCCGAAGAAGCTGTAACAGTTTCTTCTTCGGCCGCTGTTTCATCATTTGTATCCGTTAAAGCAGAGGCTTCTGTCAATGAAGGCGCGGCGGCTTCGTCTTGCGTTCTCGTTGTAATTCCTGCCGTCTCGGATGCGCTTTGAAGAGTAGTCGCCGCAGGAGAAGCTGCAGGCGTAGTTGACGCTGGTGTGGCCGCCGCAGGTGAAGCTGTCGTAGGAGCGGATGGTGTTGTAGCAGGGGAAGCTGTCGATGCCGCTGGTGTAGTTGATGCCGGTGTGGTTGCCGCTGGCGCAGCCGCTGTAGTTGATGCTGCCGGGGTAGTTGCCGGTGTGGTCGCCGCTGGCGTAGTTGCTGGCGGCGGAGCAGCGGGTCTTGGGGCGGCAGGCGGCGTTGCCGCAGTTGATGCCGCGGGCGCACTTGATGCTGCCGGAGTAGTAGCGGGCGGCGTTGCCGGAGTCGTTGGTGTAGCCGCAGTTGATGCTGCCGGAGTAGTTGCAGGCGGCGTTACAGGCGCTGCAACAGCGGAAGTTCGGTTTGCGCCTGGCAGGTTTGTAAGACGCTGACCGGGCGTTACCTGCAAATAATCAATTGAAGAGCCGGAAGGTAACCGCTGTTTTGCGCTTAAGACAAGGCCGCTTACAGCCTGATTGCCAAGTGTTACAAGCACAATTTTCTTTTCGCGGTTGGGAAGTGATGTAATATACTGCTCAGTAAAAGACAGGGCAGAGCTTACATTGTTTCCGTTTTCAACAGGGTATTGAATAAGCATACGTCCGATTATCGTTTCAACATCGCCTGAACTTCTGATACGCCTTGCTGAATCAACGCGGGGACTTCCGGCGAAAGTGATCAAATGAAAAGTATCTCCGACATGAAGGAATTCCGAAAGAAATTCTCCCGATAGATAATTATTGACGTTCTCGTACGATGAACTCATCGCCGTTGAAGTATCCAAAACAAGTATTAAATCAATCGGGGCTGTATTCTGTCCGAATGCGTTTTCAACAAACGCAGAGAAACATAATGTAACAGCCAAAATAAACGCAACAATTGTTTTTTTCATAAAATCACCTCTCAAAATTTGCAGATAACACCCCCGAACTGCTCATTCCGCTGATTAAAAATCGGCTGCTTCAATTTTTTCCACCAGATAAGATATTCTCTTACCGTCTTCATCGCCTGCTGATATAAATTTTTCTCCCTGCTTCCTTGAGATTAGCGCCTTACCGAACGGAGAAAGATAGGAAATGATATTGTTATTCGGGTCAGACTCCCAAGGACCTAGAATTGTGTATTCCACTTTTTTCTCGTCTGTTTCATTGTACAGATAAACCTTTGTGCCGAATGAAACTTTGGACGTATTAATGGAATTCGGATCGAAGAGCTGCGCTTTTTCAAACTCTTCATTGAGCTTCGCAAGCTGAAATTTAAGCTGTTCCTGTTTTTCTTTCGCGGCTTTATACTCGGCGTTTTCTTTTAAGTCGCCCTGATCTCTTGCCTCGTCAATTTCCCTTGAGTTAGCCGGTATCTCAACATCATTTATATGAGCCTGCAATTTCTTTTTTTCTTCATACATTGCGTGCGTTACCCAAAGACCCATGTATATTTCTTTCTTTTCAGTATCGCCGAGGAATTTAAATTCAGGAATTTTATCAAGGATACGGGATCTGAGATTTTGCTTATCCTGCGGATCCAAATCTTTAACGCCGTTGATAAATGTAAAAATTCTGGTAATAGCTTCTTCATCAGAGTTATCAATAAAAGATGTAAGTTTTCCTTCTTTAAAAAGAATGTTATGCACAGCTTTATTGATTTTACGGTTTTCAATTGTTTCTTTGTTGTTCTCAATATCCCTGTATGTGATATTAAGCACATGGATAAGGGTTATTAACTGTTTTTCTTCGCTGATATTCGCGTCTTTAAACCAGTCTTTTTTTCCGGCATTTTTATAAATCCAAACAACGGCTTCGCGGTAATCTCTGAAATGATCAAAACATTCATTGCATAAAGCTGAAAGCTTGTCTTTATACCCCGCTTTTTCAAGCTGCTCGGAAATTGAAATATCCTGCGAGACAGAAAAAAGCCTTATATAAATATCCGGCCATTGTGGAATGAAAAGTTTAACATTTTTTAAAAATTCTTCTTTTAGATTTTTATCTTTAATTTTTTTATACAGTACTGAAATTTCCTCAGGATTTTTATCTTCAAGAATATCCGCAAAGTTCTTTTTCATTTCAGATAATATGTGGCTGTATTTTTTTTCATTCTTCGCCTTATCTTCATGTGAAGCAAGCTCATTTATCAGAAGAAATGAAGCGGCGGTATATTCAGCATGGTTTTTCGCGGGATGCGGCTGACTGCCGTCCTGCTTTCCCTCGGTCTTGTTCACATAATCTGTAAAATATTTTAACATTTCCGAAAATAAATCCGAATAAGGCGAAGTTTGATCGCTTTTTACATAATCTCTGATAACTGCCGCTTTATCGTAAAAATCGCTCTGAGCCATAAACTCATTATGAAGTTTTTCAGTAACAGTAACAGATCTGTCGCGTACCGTAAAGATATCGTTGTTTTCCTGATTCACCGCGAAATCAGGGTTTGATTTTAAAATATCACGGGCTTTGGAACTCCATGTTGACCATTCGCCTGCCGTCAGCAGGGCAGGGGATAGCTCCTGTTTGATTCTTTTCATATCGCAGGAATTATCAAAACTTTTTATAATAATTTTCAGCGCCCAAATAATATTTTCGTTTTTAGTATCATCCTTTTTATCTTTAATTCTGTCCCTAAGTTCGTCTTTTTTCATTGTGGCTTTTTTTACCCAGATGTGATCTTTGGAAAGAGTTTTAAGAGCTTCAACAGCCAATTTAAGAGACATTGATCGATCTCTTTCTTTTGAGAAATCAATAATAATAGAGTCGTCTGCGATACTTTTAATTCGTCCGACACCCCATGTGCGGTGATAAACAAAATTTCCTTTGTCAAACGCAATATGTTTTTCAAAATCAGAAATTGCCTGATGCACGGAACGATAATTCTGCGAAAGGTTTGATATGCGTATGTATTTTTCAAGCTGACTGTGAAAAGAATATTTTTTTCTGTAACATTCGATAATCTCTTTGCGCGCGTGATTATCTTTCTCATCATAATCAAGAATTATTTTGAGAATGTTGATAGCGATATCAATATCAATCTCTTTGTATTCCGAATAAAGTTCATTAAGCAGGGTAATCGCTTTATCTTCGCTGATTGTCTTTGCGATTTTTTTCTGGATATGAAGGAAAAAGTCGATATCATCCGCGTTGATTGCGATGAGCTTTTCCCATATTTCTTTTACATTTGCGAAATTGCTTTTATTGACATAACGATGCAAAGCTTTTTTATAATAATCGATAGTCAAATCTTTTTTATTTTGCTTTTCATAATACTCAGCCAATGCTTTTACAATATCACACTCTTCAAAATCAACTTTAACGAGCCTTTCCCAAATACCGAAAACTTTTTCTTCTTCATTGTCGTTTTTATAACAGTCGGCAAGAGTCCTAAGCGCGTATTTTGATTCTCCGTAATCCAGAATTCTTTCACACAAATATTTTACGATGTTCCATTTGTGATTATCCAGAAAGATCGAGACAAGATTGATAATCGCGGCATCGTCAATTATCTGGCGTGAAAGGGCGATCATTCCCGAAAGATAAAGAGCGATAATACTGTTCCTTGTGTGAGATAAATGATCATCGCAGTTTTTTTTCAGCTCATTAATTACTTTCTCTTCCTTCGCTTTTTTAAGGATTGTATCTAAATCTTTAAACTGATTGGTTGAATAATTTCCAAGGCTCGCTCTTGTCCATTTTTCTTCATTTAAACTATTCTGAAGATTTTTCAGCAAAGTAATAGCGGCTTCCGATTGTTCGGGAAGCTTTGCTTTATCAGGGCTTGCGGTTATAGTTCCTGTAGTTTCTGTATTCATAAAAAAATCACTCCTGTTTATCCGGTATACATGTTAAAAATATCCGAATCGGTTAATTTTATTTTTAACAAGGTTTCTTCGACAATCGAAGAAGTATCATGTATTATTTCACAGTAATCAATAAGCCTGAAATAATGATTCAAAAGACGCGGTCTTATCATATCCCTCCTTGCCGGATTGTTTTCATATTCGGCTTCCATTGTAAAAATCGCCTGTTTAAGCCTGCCTAACTCAATTTGTTTTAACTCCCGCTTTACGGAAAACACTTTCCATAAATAGCCGTATACAGGTATCCATTCGCATAACGCTTCACTGCTGTAACCCATTTCCGCGATTTTATCGCGCAGTTTAGTAATAAGCGCCGACTCAAGAAATCTAAGATCAATTTTCGCGGGATTTATAAAAAACGCTTCACGAAAAAGCGCTTTAGCGTCTTTATCCTGCGAAATCAATGCGTTTACATCCGCTAACTCCGCAAGAATCTCCGCGTCTTCCCTGTTAATGCTGACAGCCTGCTCAAGATAATTAAGCGCTTCATCGTAATTGCCCAATCCTTTATGACAGCGTCCTGTTAAAAGAAGCAGTCCCGAATCCCGTAAGTTAGCCGGATTCGATAATAAGCCGCTAAAAAAAAAGAGCGCTTTTGAAAAAACAAAATAACGAACAGCGTACTGACACTGAACGAAATTATCATCCTGATTAATTGATTTTAGAAAAACAAAATACTGCTTCAAAAGAGAAATCAAAAAAGCTCCTTTTTCATACGGATTTTTTAGATCTTCTATCCTCCTGGTTTGTTCAAGCCACCAGCGTACACATTTTAACGCGTGCTTAATTTCTTCATTCTCGTAGTCAAAATCAAGAGCTCTTTCCAACAGCGAATAAGCAGTTATTGCGTCAGAGGCTTTTAATTTTTCATAGGCTTCTTTTAACAGCCCCGAAGCTTGTCCCTTATCCATTACTTCCTTGTCATTATAGCATTTTTTATATGTTTGACAATAGTATCTGATAGGAGTATGATAATAAAAATGAATAAAATTATAGTTTCGCCTTCAATTTTAGCCGCAGATTATATGGATTTTGGGGGCTCAGTATCTCAAATTGATAATTCCGGCGCTTCATGGGTTCATATGGACGTAATGGACGGCTCATTTGTACCGAATATCACCTTTGGTTCGGGACTTGTCCGCAAAATAAGAGAAAAAACAAAGGCGATTCTGGATGTCCACCTGATGATTGTAAACCCCGAACGTTTTATCCGTGAATTTCACGAAGCCGGAGCCGACATAATTACCTTTCATTACGAAGCCGAAACCCATTCCCAGAGATACCTGACAGAAATCCAAAGCCTCGGCAAAAAAGCCGGAATAGCGCTTGCCCCCTCAACTCCGTGTTCTGTCCTTGAAGACATTCTCCCGTACTTCGATATTGCTCTAATAATGACCGTTAACCCCGGTTTCGGCGGTCAGTCTCTTATCCCTGAATGTCTAAAAAAAGTAGAAAAACTCGCTAAAATGAGAGAAAATGCCGGCTTAAATTTTCGCATCTCCGTGGACGGCGGAATTAACGAGCAAACCGCAAAAGACGCGGTAAACGCAGGCGCCGATACACTTGTAATGGGAGCGGCTTTTTTTGGCAGCAAGGATCAAAAGGGGCTGATAGATAAGCTTCAAATTTTGTAGTTAGAGGCTCTTGCAAAACTGAAGTTTTGCGAGAGCCTCGTTAAGCAAAAGATGTTGGCATATTTGCAAAAATTAAGAACAAGGGTATAATGGTCAGATGACTATGAACGAGATCAGGCTTAGAGCGTCAAAATTCTGCAAAGAATGGGAGCAAAAAGCGCTAAAAGCCCGTGAAGAAGCGGACGCGCAGGATTTTCAAACTGATTTCCTCTACATATTCGGCGTAACAAGGCGTGAAGTGGCTTTTTTTGAACATAGAGTGGATTTAGAAGCGGAAGAAAATCAAACAGGGGAAAAAAAGGTAAAACGAAGGGGGTATATAGACCTTTTTTGGAAAGGGCATATTTTAATAGAAATGAAAACCCCGGGAAAAGACAGGGTAAAAGCTTTCCGGCAAGCGAAGGAATACGCAAACAGCCTGCCTTCGGAATTTCTCCCATCCGGGATTTTAATTTCGGATTTTTACAATTTTGATCATTATGATTTAGATAATAATTTTGAATTGACTACATTTACATTACAAGAATTGCCGCAAAAAATTGAGCTTTTTGGTTATCTCATTGATCGTAAGGATATTAAATATCAAGCGATAAGCCCTGTCGATATTGAAGCTGCCGAACATATGGGCGAACTGTATGACGCTTTGAAAGATAACCGTTATCCAGAACATGATTTGGAATTGTTTCTTGTCAGGCTTCTTTTCTGCTTGTTTGCGGATGACTCAGGTATTTTTGAAGAAAAGAAAATATTTTTTAAGTATATAAAAGAGCAGACAAAGGAAGACGGAAGCGATCTAGCCTTGCATATAAGTTTAATATTTGAAATGCTGAACAAGCCGGAAGAAAAACGCCAATTAAACAGAGATGAAATCTTTAATAAATTTCCTTACATTGACGGCGGGCTTTTTGATAGAAAATTAGATATAGCGGCATTTGATTCAAAAATGCGAAAGACATTATTAAAATGCTGTACGCTTGACTGGTCAAAAATTAAACCGGAAATTTTCGGCGCAATGTTTCAGAGTATAAAAGACAAAGATAAACGCCGTGAACTTGGCGAGCATTATACAAGTGAAGAAAATATTTTAAAACTTATAAAACCGCTTTTTCTTGACGATCTCTGGGACGAATTTGAAAAAATCAGAAAATTTTCTTCCGGTGTTCGTAAACAGCGTTTATTGGAATTTCACGCAGGATTGCAGCAATTAAAATTTCTTGACCCCGCTTGCGGCTGCGGTAACTTTCTGGTGGTCAGTTACCGCGAATTGAGAATGTTGGAAATAGAAGTGTTATATGAATATTTACAATCACAACAGGTTCTTGACATTGAACTAATGGTCAGAGTAAATGTCAATCAATTTTACGGTATAGAAATACTGGAATTTCCCGCCCGGATAGCGCAAACAGCGTTATGGCTCATGGATCATTTAATGAATACAATAGCTTCGCAAATATTTGGTAAATATATTGCGCGTATACCATTAACCGCTTCCCCTTCAATAGTAATAGAGAATGCCTTAAGATTTAATTGGGAAAATTTAATTTCAAAATCAGAACTTTCTTACATTTTAGGGAATCCGCCGTTTGTCGGATATAAATTTCAAAGCGAAGAGCAAAAAATAGATATGCGAATTGTCTATCCTGAAGTAAAAAATTTAGATTATGTGTGTGCTTGGTATAAAAAAGCATTTAATTTTATACAAGAAACGAACATAAAATGTTCTTTTGTATCAACAAATTCAATTTGTCAAGGCGAACAAGTTACTCAATTATGGAAACCTTTAATGTCAAAAGGTTTGTATATAAATTTTGCTACTCCTTCATTTGTATGGAGTAACGAAGCAAAAGGGAAGGCGGCTGTTCATTGTGTTATTGTCGGATTTAGCTTAAATTCAACTAAAAATGATTTAAATCCTTATTTATTAAATGCT
>Ga0209755_10003502_pt1 | contig 19613 bp, 16 predicted proteins | sample TergutCo191P1_FD_187301 | JGI IMG/M metagenome (GOLD analysis project Ga0209755, IMG submission 187301) | Cornitermes sp. P1 segment gut microbial communities from Petit-Saut dam, French Guiana - Co191P1 (SPAdes) (version 2) | ecosystem: Host-associated > Arthropoda: Insects > Digestive system...
TTCCATTCTTCTTTTTGACTGCCGCGCTCCGTGAACAACTTCGTTGTTCGCTACGCTTGCCTTTCGCAATTGGATCTACTTTTGGATTTGATTGAATGAGGATTGCCTACTAATATTATACTCTAACCATGTGAGGTATAAGCACGTATATAACATACCCTTGCTAAACCAGCCGCCGAGCACGGGCAAATGCTTCGGAAAAAAGCGTGGCGGCCTACGTCAGTCACGTCTACTCTGGAGGAAACTTGGTATCATGGTCAAAATTTGTGTTCCGGGACTTCGGCCGCCCCACTTTTTTCCGGAGCACCCGCCCGTGTTCGGCTGGCCTGGGGAATGCGGCGTTTTTATCTGGGGCAGCGTAATATTCAGTTGTAAGGCTTGACGCAAGCGGGGTCTGCGACTGCATCGCTGTGGGTTTTCTGTGTCTTCTCTGCGATCTTTTATGTGACCCTTTCTGCGGGTTTTAATTTTAATTTAAGAATTGTTTAATAAAATTTTAGTTGACTTTTGATACTGCATGTTGCATAGTATGTGTCATACAGTATTGCCCGACGCATAGCATACCGCGTCGGACGGAAAGGAGTGGCATATGGATGCACAATTAAAGCGCGGGCTTTTGGACGCTTGTTTGCTGGCCATCTTGGCGCAGGGTGAGTCTTACGGGTACAAAATCATACAGGATGCACAGCAAGTCATGACAATCCGCGAGTCGACCCTATACCCCATACTGCGCCGGATGGAGCAGCAAGGTTATCTGACAACCTGGCAGCAGGAGCACAACGGGCGGCTGCGCAAATATTACAGCATAACGCTCGCTGGCGAAAACCGCCTGAATACATTTCGGGAAGAATGGCAAGACATCAAGCAAATGGTCGATTATATAATGGGAGGTGATTCACATGACTCGTAGCGAATTTTTTACGGAGCTAGAGGCTGCTCTTGCGGGACTGCCCCAGAGCGAGGTAGGGCGCATTTTGGAATATTATGATGAAATTTTTAGTGAAGCCTTGGATGAGGGGAAAACAGAGGAGGAGGTCTGCCGCAGTTTAGACACTCCCGGGGATATCGCAGGCAGGGTTCGCGCAGAGATAGCCTTTGTCCGTGCTGAGCAGGAGCCCTCCCCTAAATCAATGAGCACTGTGCTCATAGTTCTTCTGGGCATATTCGCCTTGCCAATCGGACTGCCAATCGCAATCGCAATATTCGCAGTGGCATTTTCACTCGTCATCACAGTGCTGGCCTTGGTGGTCTCGCTGGGAGCTACATTTTTCGCTCTCTGTGCAGCCGGACTTGTGGGCATTACCTACGGCTTTTCCCTCTTATTTAGCGGTTTAGGGCTCGCAGGATTAGGTACTATAGGAGCTTCACTGGTAGTGGTGGGCGTCGGCTTTCTGGGCGGCTTCGCTGTTTACTACCTCTGCCGCGCCATGTTCCGCCTCATCGCAAGATGTTGCAGGGCGCTTTACAACTGGGTTCAGAACAGACCCAAAAGGAGGAAAACTTAAAATGAAACGCACAGGTAAAATCTTTTTAATAGTAGCGGCTTGCTTAGTCGTATTTGGCTTACTGCTATCTGCGGGTGTTGCAATCGCCGTCCGCACAACAGGTGCCGGCAGTCATCGGATGGGCTTTCACTCACATTACGGCAACGAGGTCACCCGGACCGCCGAAATGGATTCCATAAATTCCCTTTCGCTGGCGCTTGTTAACGAACCAGTCTATATCGTCCGCGGCGGCTCATCCGTCAGCATTACATGGATAGAGATGTATGATGGGCAGTATGAACTGACCCAGCGCGAGGGCGAGTTTCTCTCACTTTCACGCGCAACTTCCCGCAACTGGGGCTTTTGGGGGCGCGACTGGACCTTTCTTGGCTTTGGCGGCGGCAGGTTCGGCTGGTCTATAGAAAACGCTTCAAACAGGCCTGTCACAGTAACTATCCCGCAGCACATTGAGCTCCATTCCATCGACCTAGCGGGTGCGGATATCCGCGTTGTTATCGACTATATTGATGCCCTCGAAATTGGCATCTCAGGTGCAAATGTAACCGCAACCCTTCAATGTGTCACCGCCCGCGATATTGAGGTTTCCGGTGCCAACGCCATAGTCACCCTAAGCGATGTTGAGGCAAATGACATAGAGGTAAGCGGAGCAAATGCCGAGGTGGTTATGAACATCCCAAGCACAGACGGCTGGAGTTTTGATGTCAGCGGCGTGCACGCAGCTTTGCGTGTAGACGGCCAGAGATGGCAAGGCTTTGCAGGCTCTCGTAGCGTTTCCGTCAACGGTGTAAACGCCGTGCTGAATGTACACACAAGATAGATGGCTGCTCAGAAGCTACCCGGCATAAGTTGCCCGCCCGGGGCATGCTGCGCATATTAAAGCCTAAGCCGCAGCATCTATCACGGTTTTGTGCAAAAAAGACATCACAATAAAATAATCAAAGTGCCGCTACTTTGCATCTAGCATACCGTAGCGGCACTTTTAATTTTGTCAAAACCCGCACTCTTCAAAACATTTCCCAAAGCCCATAACACATTAAGACGGTAGGTGAAACACAAAAAACGAGCGACACATTTAGGCGCAATGCCGTTCGTTAAAGCGGTTATGATATACTGGGTTTACGAACCTTGCTTTGCATGGGCATCTTCTCAATACAGAAAACAGCTTTACGAGAAAATTTTCAAATGCTGAAACTATTTTCCCGATTAGTACGGATATATGTATAGAAGCACGAAGGAGGGGCAAGTTTGGATGATTTATTGCGGCTGATTCGCAGAACAAAAAACGGCGACCGCGATGCCGCCGACGCTCTTGTGTGGAAATACTACGATGAGGTATACAGATTCGTCAGCAAGCAAACGTCTGATGGAGAAATCGCACGCGACCTGACGCAAGAAATTTTCATATCATTGCTTAAAACAATCGGGCGGTATGACCCCAAAAAGGGAGCTGGGTTCAGGACTTGGCTTTATAAAATAGGAACTGATAAAATCATTGATTATTTCCGCTCCCGTGTCACTCATACATGTGAAACGCTTTCACTTGATGAGATAGAGCCAATTAACATAAGGGATTTTACTCAAGAAGTAGAAAACAAAGAACTTGCCGAGAGCATACGCGTTTATGTTAACGGCTTTCCGCCGGACAGTCAAAAAATTTTCCGTCTGCATATCTATGGATGCTACACGTTTGCTGAAATTGCAGAAATCCTGCATATGCCGGAGGGGAGCGTAAAAAGCAAGTACTATCGTTTACTAAGCAAAATAAGGGAGAAATTCAATGACTGAACACGAAAAGAGAGCGAGTGTTGAATATATTTTGGCGCAAGGGTTTGTGAAGCCCCAGACATTTTGGGAGCATATCACAAAAATGTACCAAACTTTTGGCCTGAGGTTTATTTTTTGGGATTTAAGTTACAGCTTGATTTTCGCGGCCGTCACGCTATCGGGGCTGGCTCTTTTGTTTTTCAGCGCACCATTAAACTTTGAGTATTCTGCCGCTTTTGGATTTTCACCGATTTTGTTCCTATTCATAATGCTATTTAACGAAATGGGCAACCGTGCTTGCGGACTATATGAGCTAAAGCAAACTTGCCATCACACATCAAGACATATAACCGCCTTGCGCTGTATTTGCCATTCGGTCTTGGGTTTTATATTTGCTATAACTGTAACCGCCCTTTGCACAGAAAACACTGTACAATTTTTCAGATTATTGCCATTGTGTTTAGGGGGGCTGTTCCTTTGCGCCACAATCAAGTTGTCAGTTATTCGCCTAACGCGCAACAAGTGGGCAATCGCTATTTTTTCAAGTGCCTGGCTGACTGTAAACCTAGTGCTGCCAATTATTTTTAGGGAAAATTGGGAAACCTTTCTATCTAGCTTGCCTCTCGCCCTTACAATCTCTTTCGCAATATCAGGCGCAGCGGTGTTTATATATCAGACAAACAAAATGCTTACGGAGGGAAATCGTTATGCTGCTGCTTGACAATGTAACAAAAAATTACGGAAGGTTTACCGCGCTTGAGGATATAACGCTTGAGTTCACTAACGGCGTTTACGGACTGCTTTCCCCAAACGGAGCAGGCAAAACCACGCTGATAAAAATGCTGACCACGCTGATTTTTCCCACAAAGGGAGAAATCTTGTGGAACGGTGACGAAATCATCAGACTTGATGCTGATTACAGGGATTTAATCGGATATCTGCCACAGGATTTTGGCTACTATAAAAACCACTCCCCCAGAGATTTTTTGCTTTACATTGCAGCACTAAAAGACATGGATCGAGAGTGTGCGAAACACAAGACTGATGAACTGCTCGAAATCGTCGGACTTTCAGAGGTCAGGCATAAAAAAATGCGTAAGTTTTCAGGCGGAATGGTGCAGCGGGTAGGTATTGCACAAGCCATGCTCAATGACCCAAAAATATTAATCCTTGACGAGCCAACAGCAGGACTTGACCCTAAAGAACGCGTCCGGTTCCGTAACCTCATATCGACATTGTCAAAAGACCGCATAGTTATTTTTTCCACGCATATCGTGTCCGACATAGAAACAATTGCAAACCAAGTCATTATGTTTAAAAAACATAAGCTTTTTGTTAACGGCACACCTAGTGCAATATGCGAAACCCTGCAAGGAAAAGTATATGAAACAAACGATATCTCAGACATTAAGACACCGCATCTTGTTTTGACAGAGAGGCAGGATGACGGTACAACATTAACGCGTTTTGTGAGTGAAGCGGACTGTACAGAGCTTGCAAAATCAGTAACCCCTAATTTAGAGGACGTATTTTTGCACGTCTACCGCGATGAGGCGGTCTGAACATGCTCTTTTTGTATGAACTGAAAAAAACATTTTCCGGCGTAGCCCTCTGGTGCTTTTTCACGCTATGCATAGCATTCAATCTACTGACCCTTCCAGCAAACCGTGGCATCGAATTAGATACAACAACACCATTTCCAGAAAACGTTTTCGAAAACTATAACACGAGCGATGTTGCGGAGGCTTATATATCGTTTTTTGGTCTAACCAGCAGGGTTGCTGATAGAATGAGGGCAAAATATACAGATTTGCAAACCACAGTGGATAACAAAGCACAATCAGGAGATAGCTTTTCGCCGTATTTTGGAGAGATGACTTATTCCATGCACCACGGCTTGTTTTATAGCCTCGGAATAATGGGGCGATTGCTTTTCCAAGGAATCTTATTTGCTGTTTTGCTCCAACTTTTGAGCGTGGGGTATGAACGGGCAAATAATACTGAACATAGCGTATATTCCTCAAAGATAGGCCGCCGCATTTTGCGCTACAAAGTGGCAGCGGGTCTGGTTGCAAGTGCTTTAATATACGCCTTGCTGACAGCAATCACGTTGTCTGTTTATTTTTCCATATTTGATTACGGCGAAGTGTGGAACAGCAGTATTTCAAGCGGATATAATTATATCATAGACAACATAATTGTGCGGCCTTTTGCCACTTGGAGGCAGTTTACAGTTGCATCGCACTTACTAACAACTATAGGGGTTTCCATAATCTTAATCACATGCTTTTCACTAATGGGCGCAACCGTTGGCACGCTTTCCAAAAATGGCTATACCGGCTTTTTGATGACATTGCTCATAAATGGGTTCTTCTTTGTGTTTCCGACTTTTCTTTCAAGGAATACCTACACTAGGTTCGTACTTTACCATACGCCAATTAGATTATGGTGGAACATCGACCTTTGGTTCACGGATGGCGGCTTTATCACACTGTGGCGGAATTTCGAGCTATGGGGCGCAGGACTTTCCCTCTTGCTTTTGATAACAATTAGCGTATTAGGTGTTATAAGGTTTAACAGGAAAGATATAGTTTGAAAAGCTCAAATTATCGAAAGGAACGGCCATTAGCATGAGAATAATTTTAGGCGAGATGAAAAAAATATGGAACCTAAAAATACTTTTAATAATTGCTTTGCTGAGTGCCTTATATTTCACTACAATGGTAGGATATTTAGCGAGATACCCCAGAGGCACTTGGTTATCTGACGTTGATTTTGCCCATCATTTGACCGAGAACTACGGCACAACACTTGAGCAAGATGATTTTTTAGATTTTTTTCTAAATTATTACGGCAACATTGAATACGAATTAAACTCGTTTATAAAGTCAAGGCCAATATTCGCCGAAGCTGGAATTTTCACCATGCAGGATTATTGGGATTTTAGCTGGGATGTTTTTATGCATTACGACATCCTGAGCGAAAAGGAGCTAAACCTTTGGTATGCTGTAAGTGATGAATGGGAGTTTAGCACTTCCGACGTACGGAGATATGACGGATATGGTGGATTTGTAAGTAACAACGAGCTTTCTTTTGCATATCGAAGGATGCAAAATTTCTTTGATATAGCCGATAGGTATGAAACACGGTGGATTGAGGATATCAATGCATTTATAGAGCATACTCCACTCAGCGGCAAAGAGGCACAGAGGTTAATTGAAATCAGGGATAGCGGGGAAATGCTCAGCATAATGCCGGCGCACACTATTTTCCTTACTTGGAGGTATGGTCAAAGCCTTGCTGTTCTTGTAATATTAGTCACTTTCATTTTGAACTCATCAATTATCACTGCCGACCGGACTAGCAAAGTGAATTGGTTACAGTATTCATCAAAACAGGGGCGACCTATCCTTAAGAAACAATTCATCGCCATTTTGATTTCAGCAATCCTAATGACAACGATTCTCGTGGTTGTTTTCTCGGGAATTTTTTCATTAACTGAGGCACACGCTTTTTGGAATAATGGTATAAATTCATTTTTGAACTTTCCGTATTTTTGGTTGCCCATAACTTACGGGCAATATGTCTTTCTTATTGTCGGGGTTATTTATTTGCTGTCCATTGGTGCAGCTGCATTCGCATTTGCGCTGTCACGGATAAGCCAAAGCATGATACGGCTGCTATTCAAAATAATCCCATTTTTTACTGCTGTAATTCTTTTGTCAAACTGGGTGCTTAGCGAATTTCTTGCTGTTTATCTCGGCGGCAGCGTATTGATTCAAATGCTTTCTGTCGTGTTTTTGCTGGTCGCAGGGGTTACAATAGTTACAGTTGTTGTCCATAGGGAAAAGAAATTCGAATTGTATTAAACCTCACCTAAAATCCACAGGCAGCACAGTTTCAGAATCAGTCGTAACTCCTTTCAAAGAGGGCATCCGAAGACCAAAATTCGCTATTGCAAAAAAGTCTACAAAAGTATACAATGTCTGCGAAAGTATACAAAAGTATACACTAAGCGAAAAAGTCTACAAAAATACACAAGGGAGGTGCGTCCGTGAAAAACCCATTTAATCCATCTTTTGGCAGACCCCCCGAAATCTTTTTAGGGAGGGGCGAAATAATACGGGATATTATAAACTCAATCTACGAAGAAAACAGCCCTTGGAGAACCACCCTGGTAACCGGAATCCGCGGAAGCGGCAAGACAGCTTTACTAAACAGCATACACAATCAACTTAGCGAATTAGGCTGCATAATTGTGTCCGTATCTCCTGAGGATGATTTTCTTGACGATATTTTGACTCAAGTTTATAATCAGTTGCCAAAGTCAAAACCGCAACTCATCCCCAAGGTCAAAGAAATCAAAATTGGTGCAGGTGTGTCAATAGGCTTTGAGCGCAACCAGGAAGATGTACCATTTACTAACATATTCAGAAACCATTTAACAAAAATGTTGGACATCTTGCGCAAGGATAATATCCACACTGTCTTTCTGGTTGACGAATCACAGAAGCATACAAGCGCAATGCGCACTTTTATCGCCACATATCAAAAGCTGACCGGGCAAGGATATTCCGTCAGTATGGTTTTGGCCGGCCTGCCTGCTGTTGTTTCATCAATTTTAAGCGATGATATTCTGACATTTTTGAGGAGAGCCAAGAGAGTTGAGCTGGAGAATGTTGATATTCCGCTTGTCAGCTATGATTATAGGTATATCTTTGAAAAGAGCGAGTATAGTATTGATATTGACGTAATAAACGAGGCAGCTAACCTTTCTTGCGGATATCCGTATTTGTTTCAATTAGTGGGGTATTACTTGTGGGAAAATGCAAAAGTTCTCAGCGGTGATGAGCTTTTTAACAAGACCAAACTTCAAGCTATGTCTGAGCTGTTTAGAAATGTTCATTGCTTGGTTCTTTCTGATTTGTCTTATAATGACAGAGAGTTTGCATTTGCCATGCTCGAAGATGAAAAACAATCAAAGTTTTCAGACATAATGAGGCGTTTAGGAAAAGAAAAAAATTATGTATCCAGATACCGCGAAAGGCTCATTTCAAGCGGGGCAGTAAAGTCCGTAGGGCACGGCTTGCTTGATTTCAGTTATCCGTACATGCGTGAGTTTTTGAAAACACAACAAGATGAGTAGTGCGGCATCAAGATTGCGGGTTGAAAACGACCTATTGACACAGTGATACATAGAGCGTGACTTTTGGCTACACGTCCATAGTTGCAAAGGCGTTTAGGTCCATGCCTGCACCTTCGCCTGCTAGGTGTTCGTAGTAGCCTTGGCAGCCAATCATTGCAGCGTTGTCGCCGCAGAGATTTAGCGGGGGGATGAATAACTGCGTATCGCTGTTTTGCACAGCTTTGAGAAAGTCTGAGCGGATGCGGGAGTTTGCCGCTACCCCGCCTGCCAGGGCTATTTTTTTGTGCCCAAATTCTTTTGACGCAGCCATCACCCGCGGCACGAGTATGTCGCTGACGGCAGCGGAAAATGAGGCTGCGAGGGATGCGCTGTCCAGAGGTTCATTTTTTTGCCGGGCATTGTGCACGGTGTTTACAACTGCGGTTTTGAGCCCTGAGAAAGACATGTCATAGGGAGCTCCGTCAATACTCGGGCGCGGAAGCGCAAATGCAGTGTCGTCACCGCCTTGGGCGAGCTTATCAAGCGCAGGCCCGCCGGGATATCCCAGATCCAAAATGCGGGCGGCTTTGTCAAAACATTCACCTGCGGCATCATCGCGCGAGCGGCCAACAATCCGTATGTCCGTATAATCCTGCACGTCCGCAATGATACTCGTGCCGCCTGATACAATCATGCACAAAAACGGCGGCTTAAGTTCGGGAAAAGCTATGTAGTTGGCCGCCACGTGGCCTCTGATGTGATGGACAGGAATAAGCGGTATGCCAAGCGACATCGCTGCGCCTTTTGCAAAATTCACACCCACCAGCAGCGCCCCGATAAGCCCGGGGGCATAGGTCACGGCTATAGCGTCAAGGTCTTTTTTGCCGATACCCGCATTTTGTATGGCCAGCTCCGTCAGCTTGCCTATCTTTGCGGCGTGGTTTCGCGAGGCGAGCTCAGGCACAACTCCGCCGTAGAACGCATGTATGTCTGCCTGGGAAAATATCTCGCTTGAGAGCACTTCCCGCCCGTTCCTCACTACGGCCACAGCCGTTTCGTCACATGATGTTTCCACCGCCAATATTATCATAAACTAAAGCCCCTTAGCCATCTCAACGGCATCCTCTACAGGTGCCATGTAATAATCCTTCCTCACCCTCATGGTGCGGAAATTTTGTTTTTCATAAAACGCCCTAGCGGCCTCGTTGCCCTCACGGACTTCGAGAAAAGCCGAGGTTATTTGGCCCGCCTTGGCAAATTGCAGCGCAGCTTTGAGCAAGGCTGTTGCAACACCTTGCCTGCGTGCGGATTTTTCCACGGCAATCTGGAGCAGTTCCCCTGTGTCCACAGTCTGACGCAGAATTATAAACCCCAAGTTCCGGCCATCGACGCGCGCTATGGCAAAAAAAGTATTGCTGTTAAATATTTCAGATAACAGTGAGCCGTGAGTCCATGGGGGGGCGAAGTTTTCCCGCTCCAGCTCCAATATCCACGGCATGTCGGCCTCTCCGGCCTTGTGTATGCTTATCATCGTCAAATCCTCGGCCTATTTCGGACTATTTTGTGTCAAACCAGCTTTTTCCTGCCCTGGTATCCGCAACGAGAGGAACCGAGAGCTTTACGCAGCTTTCCATTTCCTCGCGCAGCAGGGCACTCACCTCTTCTGCCTCGTGCTCAGGGCATTCCACGATTAGTTCGTCGTGTACTTGCAGAATCAGCTTCGCCTGCAGGCCTTCGGAGCGGAGCCGCTCCGCCACATTTATCATTGCAATTTTTATTATGTCTGCGGCTGTGCCTTGGATGGGCATGTTAAGTGCAACGCGCTCACCGAATGAGCGGGTGTTAAAATTGGAGGATTTGAGCTCAGGCAAGTACCTGCGCCTGCCGAACAGGGTTGAAACATAACCTAGTTTTTTGGCATTTGCGACTATGCTTTGCATATATTCGCGCACACCTGAATATTTTTCGAGATAACTGTCTATATAATCCTTGGCCTCCCTCTGGAAAACCCCAATGTCGGCCGCCAGTGAGAATGCCGAAATGCCATATACTATGCCGAAATTTACAGCCTTAGCTCTAAAGCGCTGCTCATGGGTAACCTCTTTTAGCGGGACTCCAAACACCTGCGAGGCTGTTACTGCGTGGATATCGTCAGCTCTTTCAAAAGCCTCAAGCATGACGGGATCGCCTGAAATGTGCGCAAGCAGCCTCAGTTCAATCTGTGAGTAGTCGGCATCCACCAGCACCATCCCATCACCCGCCACAAACATCTTGCGAAGCTCTCCGCCTATGGCCTTGCGCACAGGAATGTTCTGCAAATTCGGCTCAGTTGAGGACAGCCTTCCCGTAGCGGTGACTGTCATGCCGAAATGCGTGTGGATGCGCCCGTCTGGCTGTATAACTTTCAAAAGCCCGTCAGCGTAAGTGGATTTGAGCTTACTAAGCTCCCGGTAATCTTTTATATGCTCTATTATGGGGTGCTTTCCTACCAAGCTGTCCAGCACCTCCACGTTGGTGGAGTAGCCTGTCTTGGTTTTTTTCGGTGTGGGCAGCATAAGTTTTTCAAATAAAATATTCCCTAGCTGTTTCGGCGAATTTATGTTAAATGCTTCGCCCGCCTGCTGATAAATTTCAGTTTCAGTAACCGCTATGCTTTTTCCCAGAGCTTCCCCAAACTGCACAAGGGCATCCCTGTCAACCAAAAAACCTGCGCATTCCATCTTGGCCAAAACTCCGCAAAGCGGCATTTCCACGCCATAGAACAGGCCTTCGTAAGTGCCGGGATCTCCATTTGCCCGTCCGCTAAGCAAACCGCTTCCAACGGTTTTCAAATCAAACGCATCCAGCCTTTCGCTAAGCTCCCTGTATAGAAGCGAAACCGCAAAGGCCTCATCACCCCAAGCCCTGCCCGGATCTGCAAGAAGTGACATCTGCCCGCCTTCGCCTTCCTCCGCGCCTCCGCCGAACGAAAATCCGCAATAGCGCTCAGAAATCCGTTTAAGGGCATAGTTGCTATCCGTCGGAGAAATCACGTACGCCGCCAACGCCGTATCAAAAATCCAGCCGTCAGACGGCATCCCGCGCTCAAGGCAGGCCCGCATAACATCCTTCACTTCATGCCCAATTTTCTTGATACTCCCGCTCAGCAGTTCCGCAAGCACCTCATCAAAACCCGCTGTTACGCCTTTGCGCAGCACAAATAGGCCGGACGGGTTCTCCGCACTGCCCCGCTCTGCGCCCTGCTCCGCACAGATGCAAACTGCGGCGCAGTCAAAAAACTCAGTATCCAGCACAACGGCAACGCCCTTGGCCGCCCTCGCTGCGCAGAGCAGCTTCTCGCGATCATCCGCACTGCTCACTTCGGCAGCCTCAGGCTTTTCTACAGAGGGTTTTGCAGCACTCCCACTGGGCTGCGTCAGGCCGTAGTCTTTAATGAACCTGGTAAATCCCAGCCTCTTGAATAGCTCATATAATTTATCGTTATCATACCCGCGCCTAATACTATCCGAAGGGTTAATTTCAATGGGCGCATCGCAGTTAATTGTGGCAAGCTCGTATGAGAGCTCCGCACGCTCACGCCCTGCCTCCAGCTTCTTGCGCACCGAATCCTTTATGTCCAAAGTGTCAAGGTTATCGAATATATAATCAATCCCGCCAAACCGCATCACAAGATCCATCGCTGTTTTTTCACCAACACCTGCGACACCGGGGATATTGTCAGAAGAGTCGCCCATAAGCGCCTTGAGGTCAATCATTTTTATAGGCTCAAAGCCGTATTCCTCATAAAATACGGCGGGGGTGTAATTTTTAGTTTCTGTCTGACCCATACGGGTTTTGACATTCTTTACGCGGGTGTGGTCTGTAACGAGCTGTAGGGAGTCCTTGTCCCCTGTGACTATTACGCAGTCCCACTTCTCGCTTTCGCAGTTTCTGGCCAGAGTTCCGAGCAAGTCGTCGGCCTCCCAGCCTTCAAGTTCATAGCGGGTTATGTTCATGGCGTCGAGGACTTCTTTTAATATGGGCATCTGGACAGCAAGGTCGTCAGGCATCCCCGTTCTCGTCGCTTTGTAGGCATCATAGCGTTCATGGCGGAAGGTCGGTGCCCTGGTGTCAAATGTTATACACAGGGCATCAGGGGTTTCTTCAGCCAAGAGCTTCTGGAGTATTGAGAGAAAGCCATATATAGCATTTGTCGGCGTGCCGTCACTTGCAGTCAGCGGGCGTATTCCGTAGAACGCGCGGTTTACCAGGCTATTGCCGTCTATTGTCAGTAATTTCAAGTTAAGCTCCTCCCAGAAGCATCTGCCGCTTTATATCTCCAGCATATCGACATAAACTGAGGATAGGAATGTGTTTTCTTCTACTTCAAATCTGGCAGCACCGTTGTACCTTCCGGCTACTGCTGCTACGGATGATAGGCCAATTCCTTCGCCGTCGCGTTTTGTGGAATAGAATATCCCACCCCATTCTTTGATTTCTCCGTCGAAACTGTTTTCCAGTGTGAATGTGAGCACACCGTCTTGGACATAGCTGAAAAGCCTTATAAACCGTTCGGATTTCGGTGTATGGCGGCAAGCCTCAACGGCATTTTCAAGGATGTTGCCGACAATTACACACAGGTCGCTGTCGCGCACCTGTCCGGCTTCGGCGGGAACGGTAAGTTTGACTTTAACTCTTACCCCGTCGTTTTCCGCTGTGCCGAGGTAGTGATTGACTATTGCATTTACTGCGTAGTTTTCGCAGTAGATTTTGCCCCTGGCTTTTGTGAGCCCGAGTTCGAGGCCTTCAAGGTAGCCGTTGATGCCTGAGAGATTATCCGCGGCCACATATTCGCTTATTACGGCCAGGTGGTGCTTCATGTCGTGGCGCATGTATCTGGCGGTTTCAACATTTTCCATGAGCCTGCCATATTGTTCACGCTGATAGTCAAGCTGATTTTCGGTTATTATGTTTTGGGCTTCAAGCCTCTGCCTGTCGGCATTTGCCTCAAGAATTTTGCGCGCTGTCGCCATCACCAGGGCTGCTGAGGTGAAGAAGAGGAACAGGAGGATGAAGTTAAAGTATATGAAGAGAAAGCCCAGCGGGAGGTTTATGTTGTCCCATAGAAGCGTAAAGAGCACTCCGAACATTAGTATTGCAAAGCCTAAAAGGAAGGCCACATGTTCGGGGTTTATGTGCCTGAGTTTTATTACAAACCTCACGGCTACGTAGATGGCTGCTGCGGACACTACCCAGGAAAATACCGTGAAGATCGTGGAGAATAATTCGTAGTCAAACAAAATGTTCGCGATGGTAATGGCTGCTATAACTGCTATAAATGTTATTATAAACCATTTTTGAAGAATCCTTGGAAATAGCGTGTGTATAATTCCTAAAATCAGCAGTAGCATGGCCGGCATCGAGAGGTATTCGAGTATAAAGCTCAGTACAGCCCCGCTCGGCAGGAGGGTTTCGGATGTGAAGAAGAGCAGGAACACAAAGCACACTCCTACAAACACTAGGTTGGCTTTGTATTCTCTGAGTGCGAAAAACAAGACTAGGTGCACTAGAAATAGTGCTGCGTAGGCACCTATTTCCACTGTGACAGGAAATCCTGATGGTGCGGGCGCACCCGCTCCTGCAAATGGCTCGAATGCCCTCCAAACCAAGAATCCCACAATAAGCATAATTGGCAACGCAATAAGCGGCATCCATTTTTCAGAATTTTGCCTTTTTATAGAATTTTTCATGTGTCGTCCCCTCGTGAAATCGTTCTCTTCGTTTTATAGTTCCAGGTATTTTATCATATACGCGCAGTGTTGTCATGTAAAAATTTAATTAGTCGTTTTATTTCGGGGCTTGGTGAAAATTGTCACCTCAGAAGGCTTTCGTGCTCTGATATTTTTGGGGAATAAGCAAATCTACAGGAAAATATATTGACGAATAGGTAAAACGGGATAAAATAAGGTAAAGCGACGTAAGGTGGGATACATATGTCAGATATCCGAAAGCAAAATAGAGATGAGGGGTAGTGTTATGGCAAAGAGTATGATGGCGAAGAAAATAACATCTGTAATACTGCTTCTCCTTATAGCGCTTCCAATACTCCCCTCTTGTACATCTGAGCCTGAGGCTTGGCAGCTCCCCGCTGCTGACGGTTGGGTTGGACAGGTGCTCGATGCTCGGCGAATGACAATTGCCGTTGGCGGAGATTCAAGCTATGCGGTCACAGATGATGGCCTACTGTGGGCATGGGGCGATAATAGATTTGGACAACTTGGTGTTGGAGTTTCTTCCGACAGAAATGACCCGATTTTGTTGCCAACTATGGTTATGGAGGATGTTGTTGCTGTTTCCGCCAGCTCGTGGACTGCAACGGCCATAACAAGCGACGGAAACCTGTGGGCTTGGGGTAGAAACGACTTCGGACAATTGGGAGACGGCACAACAACAGATAGAGCTGTGCCAAAAGTAGTAATGGACAATGTACTGCTCGTTTCAACCGGGCGGCAGCACGTTATGGCTGTGAAAAAAGATGGCAGCCTGTGGGCATGGGGCGGAAACGCTTACGGTCAGCTCGGTGACGGCACCACTATAGATAGGTTAACCCCTATAAAAATCATGGAAAATGTTGCATCAGCATCAACAGGAGATGCACACACAGTTGCGGTTATGACTGACGGAAGCCTGTGGACTTGGGGCAGAAATGACTTCGGACAACTGGGAAACGGAACAACTTCAGATAGTCACATCCCTATTAAAGTAATGGAAGAAACAGCACTAGCATCAACAGCAGGTTCAAGAACTGCTGCACTAAAAAAGGATGGTACATTATGGACTTGGGGTAGAAATTCCGCCGGTCAAATAGGGGATGGAACGACAACCGAAAGACACGAGCCCGTAAAAATAATGGAAGATGTTGCGTTTATCTCAGCGGGCGCGTCAAGAACTATGGCCATTAGGTCAGACGGAACACTTTGGGCATGGGGTTCAAATCTCCAAATGTCGTTAGGTGACGGAACTGACCAAAATCGATATGTGCCCACACAAGTTCTAGACCATGTGGTATCCGTGTCAGCAAGGCTATTCCACTCCATGGCAATCAGAGACGACGGCAGTGTATGGATTTGGGGCAGCAACGAGCACGGGCAGTTAGGTAATGGCACGAGAACAGAAAACCCCCATAGGCCGCCCACGCCGGTATCGTATCCAACTAAGGTTTTGGAAAATGCGTTGATGAACAGATAAAGTAAGATGAAGCGATGTAAGGTGGGATACATATGTCAGATATCCGAAAGCAAAATAGAGATGAGAGGTAGTGTTATGGCAAAGAGTATGATGGCGAAGAAAATAACATCTGTAATACTGCTGCTCCTTATAGCGCTCATAATGCTCCCCTCTTGTACATCCGAGCCTGAGGCGTGGCAGCTCCCCGCTGCTGACGGTTGGGATGGCCAAGTGCTTGACACTCGGAGGATGACAATTGCTGTGGGCAGCTTTTCAAGCTATGCGGTCACAGATGATGGCATACTGTGGGCTTGGGGAGATAATAGGTTTGGCCAGCTTGGGATTGGGAATATCTCTGACATAAATGACCCGATTTTGTTGCCAACTATGGTTATGGAGGATGTGGTTGCTGTTTCTGCAAGCTCGTGGACTGCAATGGCCATAACAAGCGACGGAAACCTGTGGGCTTGGGGCAGAAACGACTCCGGGCAATTGGGAGACGGCACAACAATAGATAGAGCTGTACCAAAAGTAGTAATGGAAGATGTTGTTTCTGTTTCTACTAGCTGGGGGCATATAGCGGCTGTGAGGAGTAATGGAAGCCTGTGGGCATGGGGCAACAATAACTACGGACAACTAGGAGATGGAACAACAATAGATAGATTGTTTCCCGTAAAAATTATGGAAAATGTCGTATCGGCATCAACAGGAGATGCACACACAGTCGCAGTTAGGAGCAATGGCAGCTTATGGGCATGGGGGTATAATGCCTCCGGCCAGCTAGGGGACGGAACAACTATTAACCGCAACAACCCCATTAGAGTAATGGAGGGTGTGACTAGTGCATCGGCAGGCGGATTCAGAAGTTTCGCGATAAAAAACGATGATAGTTTATGGGCGTGGGGAAGCAATTCTTCTGGCCAAATAGGAGACGGAACGACATCAGACAGGCATGACCCTGTAAAAATTTTGGAGTGTGTTGCTTTTGTTTCGGCAGGTGCCGGTAGGACGATGGCAATTAGGTCAGATGGAACACTTTGGGCATGGGGCTCAAATCTGCATATGTCGCTAGGTGATAAAACTGAGGAAAATCGGTACACTCCTGTGAAAATACTATACGATGCTGTATCGGTGTCGGCAAGACAGTTCCACTCCATGGCAATCAGAGACGACGGTAGTATATGGATATGGGGCAACAACGAGCGCGGACAGTTAGGTAATGGCACAAGAACAGAAAACCCTCATAGACCGCCTCGCCCTGTATCACACCCGACTCAGGTTTTGGAAAATGCGTTGATGAACAGATAGAGTAAGAAATGTAGCAGTTGTAACAAGTATGGGAAATATAAATGCGAAGAGAAATTTGCGTAAAATAGTTACAATGATTTTGATTAGGCTGCATTCATTTCACGAAAAATTCACAACTTTTATCATAATTCATGATAAAATCACTCCAAAATAAGCGGTCAGATTCTTTGAAGCATGGTTAATAATTTCACAAATTATTGAAGAGGTGTTGACAGAATATGAGAAATCGCCCCCCGGGTCTTGATAGTTTAATAACGAAAACCAGCCATCAGGTTTTGGTTGCCACAAAAACAAAGTAGATGAAAAGTGATTAAATCTCGCAGGATGTTGCGAAATTTAATCACTTTTTTGATTTTGCAGCGGGATGTATTGGTAGTATGAGAACTTTCTTAAGCGGAGTATAGATTGGAGGTTAATCAATTATGAAGAGGTTATTAAAAATATGCATAGCAATACTAATGACTGTGGTTATTTCGCAAACTGCTTTAGCTGGGACGCCACTATATAGAAACCCAAGATTCTATACCATTGAAGATTTAATAAAGTGGATTGAAACGGAAGATGCGGAAAACTTTCAAGATGGGAGGTTTAGAAATTGCTTGTTGTCAATTAGGGTGAAAGAGGTAGTATATGTCCCTTCTTTCGATGACTCAAACATAACTTTGTCACACGTCGAGGTGTTGCCTTCGCATGCAAGCCGAGGAGAGCTAATCCATGACGGAAAAATGATGATGCTTTTTGTTTATTCAGTGCATTCTAGCAACAGACAGATTTTCGTCCGTGTTTCAGAAGTGAACCCCATTCGCATTAATCTTTATGAAACAGAAGGGATTGGTGGGTATTTACGAGTTGTCAGGAGTGAAAGAGAGGGGAGGGCACCTATCCTACAGCGAGAAATATCCGTGCGAGACAGCAGTGTGGGTGAAATAAATAAGATTGAAATTTCATATTCGCTGCTTGATTCATTAAACGCTCCTGAGCGCCCCATTGCGTCCGTTATTTTCATTTTAGATGGTTTTGAATTAGGTGTGTCTTTCTTTGACGAAAGCCAATTTGGCATTATGGTTTGGGATATGTTTGAGTTATCAACAGCAGTCACACCTGAGCGTCCTCCTTCGGATGGTAGGCCGCCGGCGGGAGGGCATCCCGACGGTGCAGTTGGGGGCGGAGAGGCTGGCACAGGCACGCCCACTGCTCCTGAGCGACCGGCTGATAATCATGTTGACGGGCCTGGAGAGGTACACATAAATCCGTTTGCGGATGTGCGCTCGACGGATTGGTTTTACAACTATGTGAGAAATATCCATGGCAGCGGTTTGATGCTAGGCACAAGTACAGCGCCAATGCTGTTTAGCCCGCATATGGCACTGACACGTGGGATGGTCGTGACTATATTGCACCGAATAGCTGAAGAACCTGACACATTAGGGAAGACAAATCCTTTTGGGGATGTCCGGCACGGCAGGTGGTATACCGACGCAATAATGTGGGCTGCACATCACGACATTGTGCTTGGTTTCGGTGATGGCAGATTTGGGCCGGGTGAGTACATAACGCGCCAAGACTTGGCGGTTATATTCAACCGTTATGCCGAGCTGTCAGAAACCGAGTTGCCCTCCATACGGCCTTTCCCGAATTTCGGCGACGGTGCCAGCATTGCAAATTATGCAAGAGAAGCTGTAGAGAGCTTCTTTAGGGCAGGTATACTAAACGGCAGGCCAGGCAATGTGTTTGACCCGCTGGGGCGTGCAACAAGAGCTGAATCGGCGGCTATAATTTATAGATTTATAGAGGCGGGTAAGCTCTCTTCGTAGACCGAACTTGACGAGCCTCATATTTCGCGTGAAGAGTCTCTTTTGCTAATTTGTTGGCAAAAGAGGCTCTTCGCCGTAGTTACTTTGCTTCCGAATTGAATAATATTCATTCAACATGAATAAAAATGCAAAACCGCATCACTCTCCCCACACCGCGAAATGCGGCTCGCAGACCAGCCGAACACGGGCGGGTGCTCTGGGAGAAAGTGGGGCGGCCGCAGTCTCGGAACACAAGTTTCACCGCTGCCACCAAGCCTCCACCAGGGCAGACGTGACTGACGTAGGCCGCTTCACTTTTTCACAGAGCACCCACCCGTGTCCGGCGCATGGTTTTTGATATGTTTAAGCTATAACTCCCACCCCCTGCCCGCACATTATTGTTCATTTTCCCTATTGCATAAATATACACATTCTGGTATACTTCCATTCTGAATATCTCATTTTTTCATCGGAGGACTTGCAAAACAATGAAGCCAAAGATATTTATTGACGGCCGCGAAGGCACCACTGGTTTGCAGATTTTTGACAGACTGGGTGCCAGAAGCGATATAGAACTGCTTCTCATAGATGAGTCAAAGCGCAAGGACGCAAGCGAGCGCAAGCGGTTATTAAATGAAGCCGATTTAGTATTTCTCTGCCTACCTGACGACGCTGCGCAGGAATCGGTCTCGCTGATTGAAAATGACAGGACGCGGGTTATAGATGCTTCGACCGCCCACAGGACAAACCCCGAGTGGGTCTACGGTTTTCCCGAATTGTCAAAAAAGCAAAGGGAGAGTATCGCAGCCGCTAACAGGGTCGCAAACCCGGGCTGCCACCCCACAGGAATAATTGCCGCTATCTACCCTCTCATAACACAAAAAATCCTGCCGGCGGATTACCCACTGACTT
>Ga0209755_10003504_pt1 | contig 19610 bp, 11 predicted proteins | sample TergutCo191P1_FD_187301 | JGI IMG/M metagenome (GOLD analysis project Ga0209755, IMG submission 187301) | Cornitermes sp. P1 segment gut microbial communities from Petit-Saut dam, French Guiana - Co191P1 (SPAdes) (version 2) | ecosystem: Host-associated > Arthropoda: Insects > Digestive system...
TATATATGTGTGTGTGTGTGTGTCTTTTAACAGAAGACTTTACACAGTTTTGGCTTATTTACAGCACAGATTGGTGAAACCCAGCTTTTTAATCTGAATTATAAATGTAAAAAAGTCTCATTTTAATTCTGACATGTTGATTGTACAATAGTACTTTTCATTGAGGTGTTGTTCGTGCAGTACCTATGATGGTAGGAAACAGGGCTGAAACATATGCTACAAATTTAAATTAATTACAAAGATTGTGTGAATGACAAATTGTCTACTATTTCTCCTCCCCCTCCCCCCAACTTTTTTAAATCACTGTCAGATTTTCATTAACTGTCACATGCTACAGTGAACTTGGTGTCCTGTGTTAATTTCACATATTATCAGGTTTCACCATCACTCACAGGACATATGTGTCAATAAAGGACTATCTCTTCAGGCATTTGTTAGGTGAGGAAAAAATAATGCCTCATGGGTGTACCTTATCTTGCCCTTCATCATGTTTGATGAATTTGTATAGCAGAATTTTATTGAACCTGATTAATACAATATAAGTTAAGCATCATCGGGCAATTAGAGCTGTTAACACTCCAGTCTCCCCATACACTTAATTATATGGATACCAAGGCCAACAAAACTTAACCTGTACTTTGTCACGGCATTCACTGGTAAAGTCACAACACTGTTGAAAGGCTGTTTAACTGCCACTTTATTGCACATTAAAGGCTGGGTAACATTAAGAACATGGTATTTCAGCAACTGCAGTTCAGTACTGTTTCACAATAAGGGATAAATGGTTTGTTGATTGGTGGTGTGCTAATGCCATACAGGTTATTGTGAAAACCTTCAATAGATGCTCCTGCACAGCTAAATCCATGTAGATTCCAATCTTATGGGACACAATGTGTAGACCGATAAGAATCAACCATAATTTCAGAGGAACTTACTACCTCCATCTTCAGGATAGTTCCCAAGCCTTTGATTGTTCACAGCACTCATCTTGGGCTCCACTGAATTTTGAGGCATTAAGCTTCTCCAAAATATTGGTTGATTGTGACTAATCTACACACCATCATATCCCAGAAGACTGGAATCTACATCAGCATCACTGTAGCAACCTCACGTCTCAGGTAAACCCTACATTTGCAAGATGGCATGTGCGGTGATTTCTTAATGTGTAGTATGTGTGTCAGGTGAACAATGAACCAGGTATATATTGAATTTTTGCAGGCGGCTGAAAGATGGTTATGTCTGTGACGAAGAAAGCGATGATGATGATGAATCTGATGAAGATGATTATGCTGATGATGACAGTCTGAATGTAAAAAAACACCTGATTGTGTGTTTTCCCTGCCAGTACAAGTTCAGAGTGAATGTTAGCAGTAATGAAGTTATTGATGTGTGGGAAGGTGATGAGAGTGAGGTAGGTTCTTGATTTGTAAATTGGTTGGCTGTGAAGTAATAATAGTAAAAGGTTATTTAATGGATGTAGCATTAAATTGTTTATATTAACAGTTTTTTGATCTTACCCCATGCTTTACAAATTGCTCTGCTTCTAATAGCTGTATGCAGTGGTACGTTTTGCATAAAGAAGTCTATAATTGTGAGATTTCAAGCTTCCACCAGAGTGTAATAAGTTTTTTGCTCGTCTGGGTTTTACACAGAGTTGAATAGTAGCTGTTTGCTGATGTTTTGGTGTAAATGTATTGGGCCCATCATGCCATGACTGTAAAGACTGCACTACTGCAATTACGGATCAAACAAGTTTAAACACATTTTCATCTATAATTATGCAGTTTGTCAGTGTGTTCCACCTGTGGCAGTCTGTGGCAGCAAATAAATACAGGAGAACCTTTTAGCAAAATTTGGTACTAGTTTGTTATATGTAAAATTTTGTATACATGTACTAGTAGAAAAAGTCTGTTGAAAATTCAGTGGGAAATCTCTTACATATTTTGAAGCTACTCATAACTGTCACATGTTGAGAGTCAATGCAATCTGTCAGGCACTGAGTGTAACTGCATAATCATTCAGTGAGTAACATACATAAATAGTAAATCGTATCTCTTTTCATATATACAGGGAGGGTTTTTATTATATCCCTGAGCAAGCATGTGTCATAGAAATCTTATTGCATAGGAAACCTGTATTGGTAGGAATTTGGCCTGTGTATTCCCCCTGCATGGGGAAACATAATTCCTGGTGGAATAATTTACAATTGATGGCATCAGTACAAATTGTATGTTATACATATGTTTTTTATAGAGGTGGGTTAAAGGAGGGTTTTCATTTTTGTCATTGATAAGACTCCTTGCAAATTTAATTTAAGTTTCACAATCATCTTGGATTTTGATTATGGCATATCAGAACATTTAATTAAAAGTCTATGAAAAGAGCCCTTTTTTTAATTTATAAATAATTTTGTTTAAAATGTACAAAACATAAAAAATAAATAATTTCAAGGTAAATTTTGGTTGTTTATGAAAATAAATACTGCATTTATAAGCAAAAAATATTTAAAGCATGCATATAAGTAGTCTGAAAAAGAACAACGCTATAGCCCCAATGGCATAGCCATGCTCGTAAAGGCTTCACTTGCTAATACACAAGTTAAGCTACATGGTCAGTGGTCGGAACTTGGATGGGTGACCATTGCCATGCAGTGTGATCACCCGTGTAGCATCGCTACACAGAGTAAGGTTCTGCAGGTTGCGATCTCGCGAGCCTGTACTCATGTGGTGAGCATTGTGTGGAGGCAGCACCACAAGCAATGGCTCCATTGTACCTTACATCCATGCAAGTGCATAGGGTCGGACCTGAGGATTGCGATCGTGAAGGTCTGGCCTGAGTTGGTGGGGTGCATGGAACCCATCATCTGATAAATTAAAATGCCTGGAGGTTGGGGTGACATTTTTGTTTCTACAGAAATATGCTTTACATTTATTATTTATTAATTATATATTAATATATTGATAATTATTATAATATGTATTATATTATATATATTAATATTATCTGTTCGCAATGGCTCCACGCCTGTCCCAGCGGCCGTGCGTTCTAAAGTGTGGTTCTGCGGCCGCTCGCTTACTGAGATTGTGGATGTCTGTTGTGAGTGTTGTGTGTTGTCAGGTAGAGGTCTCTGCGACGATCTGATCACTCGTCCAGAGTAGTCCTAGCGACTGTGGTGCGTCATTGCGTGTAATCTAGAAACCTCGTGAATGAGGAGGCCTTGGCCCACTGGGGGGGCTGTTGCGCCAAATAAAAAAAAAGGCTACATGGACCAGTTAGGGTAGGGCCAGTGCCCAAAGGATGTGTACCGCTGATCTACACATACAGCAAATGCAAGCTTAGTATAAATCGTCTCAGTGGATGTCATACTGTTCCTAAAGGCGTAACTGCATTGCTATCTGTTTTGGGGTAGGGAAAATAATTACTGTTCATTCTGACAACAATTTGAAGCACTTAAACAATCCAAAACCCCTAACAATGCACAGTTTTTGTGTTGTTCAGACTGGTCTGGTATCTGGGAATTATGGCAGTGCAGGAGGTATACGAGAGATATTAACCCTCTGAATGCTGAAATAAATTTACATGATATTCAGTTCATACCTCGCAGAGAATGCAATGTGCTTCGACTAGTAAGAGTAGTCGGCGATGGCAGTGCACGCAAATGGCTCCATGCCTATCCCAGTGACTGCGTGGTCTAAAGTGTGGTTCTGCGGCCACTCACTTACTCAGATTGCGGATGTCTGTTGTGTGTTGTCAGGTAGAGGTCTCTGCGACGATCTGATCGCTTGTCCAGAGTAGTCCTAGTGACTGGTGTATCAATACTGTAGCTTTCAGACAGCTCAAGACACCAAACTGTGGGCTGTTGTGTTATCAATCACCCTTTCAAGTAACAGTCATACTGGACCCTGTTGTAGTAATCCATTCTCTAAGTGGTCTTACTAACCCTCCAAAACCCAGAGCCCTTTTGAAGATTTTTTTGAACCCAATTATTCTTTCCAGTTTCTTCTGTATTCTGTAAATTCTGTTATTTGTGGAATTTGTAGTTTTCTTATAATTTCTTCATTTATTTTAGTTCAAAAGAGTGCATCTCAGAGTTTTCCTCATGAGACACATGCATGTAATGTTCCCTCATCATGTTCTTAATTTTTTGTGATTCTCTGCCATAATACCGTGCTGGGCTGGTAAGGATCAAATGGATTCATATTTTTGTGCCTAGAAACTAATGGTGGTTTGAAGATGTGATTATAGTTCCTAGAATTCTGATAAAATTTAAAATTTGTATATTCAGATCCTCTTCTCCATAGTATATATTATATCCAAATAATTAAAAACTTTGACTTACTTCACTATCCTATTATTAATGCATACTTTACTACTAACTGGTTTTGTTCCTGTGGTCTGTGTTCATTGCTTGGTTTTGTTCATATATGTATGTACTGAAAAATGAAGGTGAGAAACAGCACCCATATCTCATCAGTTTTCTGCTTTTGTGATGTTTTCACAGGAACTGTCAGATGAAGAAGAGCTTTTACCTCAAAGACAGATAAACAGACGCTCAACAGATGTTTCAGTTGTTCTCAGCCCAGAGGAGGTGACAGAAGAAGACATAAGAAATGTGGCCCAGTCAAGTGGTAGAAAGACATATTCTTCAGAACATGGCACATGTTGTCATCAGTGCAGGTAACTAGACATTCTGATACAAGCTGCTTCTTTGTCCATTTATTTATTACTAGTATAGGAAAAAGTATAACATGTTTTGCTGCAATCTGTACTATTTACTTCCCCCCCCCTGTGGTGCTGCAGCCCCATTTGGTCCATGGTCTCCTCATTCTTGAGGTTTCTAGATTACACACAGTGATGCACCACAGTCAGTTGGACTCCTGTGGATGAGTGGTCAGCTCGACGCGGAGACCTCTACCTAACAATATACAACACTCATGACAGACAAATGTCCATGCTCCCAGTTGGATTCGAACCCACAGTCTCAGCAAGCAAGTGGCGGCATGGCCACTGGGACCAGCACTTATTGTTATTACATTGATTAAATTAGTAAGGACAAAGTACGACATGTAGCAGGTGTGAGGAAACAGTAGATTCATACAAAGTGTTGGCTGGGCACTTGTAACTGGGACCTCTTGTACTATGGCATGTTGCCATTACTGATTTTAGCTTGTTGAAAAGTTGATACATCTCATTCTGATCCCCAAAGCCTTGCATGCATAAAAATTTCCTTATAAACTTTATTCCATTTTGGATTTTATCTGAAGTGTGAACATTTGAATACCTTTAATTTTAAACATGTATGTAATTCTTTGTGTGCAATAGTAAACACTAGGCTTGAATTTGTTACATTTTGCCTAACAATGCACTAATGCAGCCTACCAAGAATGGGGACTGCATAACTGTTGTGCTGTGAGGGGTGTGTTATTAAATGATGCCATCAACTGCTAAGGTTTATAATGTTGCTAGATGAACGAAATATGATCACTGGTGAAATGACACTGACAGGGCAAAACCAAAGTACTCAGAGAAACACCTGCTGCAGTATCACTCTGTCCACCACAAATCCCACATGGGCTGGCCTGGGTTTGAACCTGGATCTATGTGGTGAGAAACTGGGGACCAACTGCCTGAATCATGGAGTATACTCAGGAGTGGCATAAACAAGCTGACAGTGTGTATGCAGCAGAACTGCAGGATAGGGGGTACTAGCGCAACGGTTCTGCAAATGTATCAAATCATGCAGAGATTATGTTAGTAAAATATTTTTTTGTGTATGATATACAGGTACTAGCTGCACAGTAAATTATAAATTTAATATATGTGTCACTATACTACAATGCTGAATCTCTTATTTTAACGCCTGTCTGCAGGCAGAAAACACTGGACACCAAAACAATATGTCGATCAGGTAGCTGTGTGGGTGTTCGAGGGCAGTTCTGTGGGCCATGCCTCAAGAATAGATATGGAGAGAGTGCTGAAGAGGCTTTGAAAGATCCGGTAATATTTCTTACATGGTTAATATCATGAGTAGATTCCTAACATATGCAGCATGTCACAGATAACTGAAACATGGAAAAACAATTCTTAGGAACTTCATACTCTTAGTGTTCACTGACTAAAAATGTGTCTGCATCAATGCCATTGGCCACATTACAGGTAACTATTTTCTGACTTCCCTTATAATAAAAAAGGTTCAGCAACCTATGTCCCACACTAGTTTCATCTGGCCCATCCTAGCCCAGAAAAAGATGGTGATGTTTCAATGAGTTCTTCTTGCAGACTCACAACAAATTTGAATCTTTCATGAATGTATCTGTATAAAAATTCATGATTTTGAGAAGTGCTCCACAGATGTCACTTGCTGCATAATCCCTCTGACACCACTAAAAGAGAAGGAGCATATGAAATTTTTAGCTTGAACTATAGTGCACATGCAGAGAAATGATGAAAAGAAAGAAGCCTTCCACTCAAACATTTATGTTCAATTTTACAAATGTCTTTCATATTTAAAATCCCCTAATTTAAAAGGACTTGCACCAAGAACATTCACTTTTTCAGAAGCAACTACATACCCAATCAAACATTCTGAAAAATTTAATTTGTCAAATCAGAATTTCATTCACATACGTCATAATAATTGTCATTCCTGTCCACGCTCTTTATTCTGCACTCACTTGTTTTAGTAGCAGTTTGTATTTTCATTCAGTAGTTACTTTTTCATTGGCACTTTTCATATGCACATAACAAAACCCTTTCAGTCAACACAAATAGTATATGCAGTGTAGTAGTTAAAGTAATTTTGTGATTGCAGGAATGGGCTTGTCCACCATGTCGTGGATTGTGCAACTGTTCTATTTGCCGTACTAGAGAAGGTAAAAAACCAACAGGAATTTTGGTACCCTTTGTTAAAAGTGAAGGTTATAACAGTGTAAAAGAGTACCTGCAGTTTGAAGAAGACTGACAGACTGACACAGTATTAACAGATACATTGTTAAGAGTTACTTCAGAATCTCAGTCACATTGCATTTCTTTGTGCTGAATTGTTCCTATGTTGCCTTATATTATTGAATGTCAGAGTATATTTTGTATAACATTTGGGTTTTAAATGAGCATGCATAAAAATTACTATCAATCACATATTTCTGTGGTTTTTGATGGAACGAACTTTGTATAAAGGAATGGAAAATATTTAGTTTGTGGTAGAGGCAAGTCATTCTTTGAGAGTATTTGCTCTAAATTCCTGATGTGCATGTCTGATTGCATGATCCTTGCAGTGATAAAAATGTTTCAGGTGCTGGAAATAATGCGTATTACAGATTCAATTCCATCTTGTGTCAAAGTTATGAATATGTAGGGATTTAAATAAGCCATGTCACTTAATATGATGGGCCCATTCAAAAAGAGAGAAACTTCAGGTATGCCTATCAGTGTAAATCCAGTACTGTTTCCCGAACAAGAGGTCATCTTGGAAGTTGAGTACAATGTAGAATTCAGTATTAAAACAGGAATATAATGTACAGATAAAATGCCTGAATAACAAGCCTTTCAACCAGTCCTGCACATCTTTTCTCTCTTGGTCAGTCCTCAAGACTCTTGCCGGCCAAAAAAATGTTTGTGTAATTCATAAGTTGTGAATTGCCTGTTTTCCGGAATCTCTGCATTCACCTTTTCTTTCGAATCTGTTAGCAAAGATGGGTGCACACTTCATTCCTTGTCATGTCCTGCCTTCTTTGAACAACAAATACTTCACATTTGCTTCATTCATTATGCCTTCACCACACACTTTAACTATCTGCCTGTGAATTTCTGCCAAATGAAGATTTTTAGCGTTTAAAAAATCTTATCACTGACCACATGGCACAGGTAGCGGGACTTTCGATTTTCATGTTCATCCTTAATTACCAGAGTGGGGGAAAAGAAAATAGACACCGCATTATGCAATACACATTCCCGTTCACATAAAGAAGAATGACCTTCACAGGAAGTGTACGTGTCACCTGCATGGCCCCCACGTGCAGTTAGCTCTTACTTCCTGTGTGCACCTCCTAATAATGAAATTACTTATTAGACCCATTATTAAATTTTGTTTTAATTGAGATGGTTAAAAGACAGTCCACTGCAGTGAAAGAAAACATGATATGCATTGCCTGCTGGAGCATCTACCAATGAATGCTGTAACAATAGGAGATGAAACAACTGGTAAAGTAAAAGGTAATGTCCCTGGGCACTAAATGGAGGTGTATGGTTAGCTTCTTTCACTGGCCACTTTACCCATTAGAGAAAGTTAAAATTATTAAACTAGAGTTGGTTACACATGAGGCATGGTGTTATTGGCAACTGCAATATTTAATAACAGTGACATGATGATACTGGACTCTGCAGGCTGTCTCATAGAAAGACTGCATCCACCAGGACATCCTGTGACAGCTGTGGTACTGGATACATCAGTAAAAGAGATCCACTGTTTTAACCAAATACTCTTAAAGAAAGCTGACTAAACATTGTTGACATATACTGTATATACACTGAGAGGTGCCATGCTTCAGCCTCACCACCATGTCATATATTTTCTTCCAAACATCCCATTTGCTTTTTGCATTATGATAGAGCTTGAGTTGCAAAGAGCAAGAGGATTTCACTGCCATATGAAAGCAACAAATTAAAACAAAGACATAATTGCACTATCACCTTTTTGACACTTTTAAATAGGAAGATAATGTGAAGGATGTTGATGTCAAAATACTGTTACATTCAAGGACTGCACTGAAATGAAACACCAAATTTTCCTTGAGTGGTTAATATATAAAAAAATTCATACTTACAGAATTACACCTAGAAGGCAAGGAAAACAAACCTGTATAAAGTACATTCTAGACACTAGGTGATGGTACAGTTACACATTATTTTTAAGAATTTTTACTTTAATTATCGTGGGGTGGGCCAAATGGTACGCAGTGAAATAACAGCACTGACATACTTCTTGTGTTCTTTTCACACACAGATTGTATGACTGAGCATATGTTGAAAAGCTGAACTATGGCATGGGTGTGTGGGCAGGTTGTGTTGTAATGTTGTGTGTAATGTACTGAGAATGTTTTCCGAGTGTTCCACAGTTTTGATATAGCATTTTCTGTTGAATTTAAGCCTTACTTACCATTTCAGATTAAACTGATTTTCTAAACCCTAACTTCAGTTACAATATGCTGACCTCTTGTATTCTCACATCCAGTTTTCTTATCTTTTACACATATTTTTCAAATGGCAGTTGAAACCTCATCTCTTAACACTTTGCTGTTAAATATGATATAAATGCCAACAGAAACAACAGTAATATTAAGTCTCTCCTAATGATGCAACTGTTAACACATATCAAGATGCATACAAAATTACACAGAATTAGTGTTGGATGGGAGACAACAACAACAAAATTGCTGGCTTAACTTGCAGAGCAAACAAATGTCTGCATCAGCATGGTATGCAACAAAGCTGCTGTATTTGGTCCGTATAATGCGACTAATTCACAAACTCTGTGACACAGATACGAAGCTAGAATGAATTTTGTGAACTGACACCTGAATGGTTGAGAAATAGACTCCATACTTGTTCCACTTAGCAATGAGACTTTGTTTCATCTCAGTGAATACATGAACTCGTACTGGTCTGCAGAAAATTCCATGGTATATAAGTTAGAATGTGTAGTGTGCTATGAGTGCAACTAAGATTAGTGGGCTTATTTTGTCAATCACCCCCCCCCACCTCCACTATCTTGAGACTATTAATTCACCCAAGTATGTTACAATGTGACACTTTTTTGAACACCTGTTCAATTACAAAAGAACCTATGCTGTCTTTCAGCAAGCCAATGCTGCAGTTCATGATGCAAGCAATTGTACTGTGTGTTTGAAGATTTCTGGTGAAGGAATAGTAAATGGGATTGTGGCCTCTTATCAGAAACCTCTTAAAGAATATAATCCTCATACTGAAGGCAATGGGGGGGGGGCATTTAGGCTGCACTGCCTTCAATTTCCACCATATTTTTTTTTAAATATGAGACTAAAAACTTAACATTAACTGCAATATATTGAACTAAAACTTTCCAATGTCTTCTTTAAGTAAATACATGTAACTATGGACTTAACTGTAATACATTGAACTACAATCCACAGATCCCATTCTCACAGCAGACTGAAATCACAGTGAGAAGTAATCAATGTTATGGCTCAGATAAAATAATTATTATATTTTCTATTCAGTTGCAATTCAAGTGACATTTTCACAGTCCACAATATCTATTGAATCTTGTCAATCAACGTTCATTTTTCTGGAAACATGCATATCACTCGTAATCATGAAACCACATCTGACTTCTTTCATATAAACTGAAACCACTGTAACGTTGTATCCTTACCATCCCACGGGCTGGTGGTTTTTCCACAACACTGTATTCCTTTCCATCTGATGGTGTATAAAAGTCTCTGAGTTGAGGTTCATCATCTCTGTATTGTCTGAATTCTACTTCTCTTTGGCTCCCTGGCCTGCTCTCACTGCTAAGGAGTTCCTCCTCATGCACAGTCAGTGAGACAAGGTCCCTGTACAGTGTCTCTTCAAATGGAAAGTTCAGTTTGCTTAAAATCTGAAATAACAATAATAATAATAATAATAATAATCACAGTTACAAAAATTATAATTAAATCTATTAACCACACTTCATCACTTGTGGGTTAAGCACAAGGCAAACAATGAACTTTCCACCAGGCTCCAACTCACCTATGGAGCTCTGGTAGTAAGAATATTTCACACCAAGCTTTTCTTGGAAAATGATCAAAATGAATACTGCCACTGTAATTTAATATTACTAAAAATATATGATTGTATTTACTTAGACAGTTGTGGCTGACTCATATATTTTCCAAAAATATTCACACTCAAGATGTACAACATATTTGTCTCTGTATACCTGTAAAACAATGTTAAGTACTTAAAAGTTTAGTGCTTAGAGAATTGTAGTAATAGACCAAAGACATTAACAGAAAAAAAGTCATTACACAATAAAAAGTCATGAGTTTCATGGTTCACTGACCACTATTAAGGGTGTTAAATACAAAATGTATGGCTTAGTCAGAGGAAACGGAGGCTGCATATACATTTTTGATGATTGAAACCTCTTAGAAAACTAACATTTGGAAAACTGAAAGTCAATGTTAAAATAATACAGAGTGAGGATATAGGTCCTCCATTGCCCTACTTTCACCTTGCACGTGACAAAATGTCTTGGACTTCCTTTGTTCAATAATTTTGAATAAGAAATTGGTACCGCTCCAGAACTGAAAAGTGTAATTCTGAACAAAAATCAAACTTGTGGCCGGGGGGAGGGGGTGATTACTATTAACTTTATATTGGTTCCCGTCCAAGTGTGATCACAAATTGCTGCATAAAAGACTTTTCAGGTCTACATTGAAGAACTACTGAAGAAATATAAGTAACTGTACATTTGAACTAAAAACAAAACTCTTGAGGTCTACATTCAGGAACTATTACAGAAATATAAATACCTTCCCATCTAGCATTTGCTTAGCTGGTGGAGGAATACCAAAGCTAATGGATCGTTTTCCGTCTGTCTTGGCAGTATCCTGAATTTCCTTGGCAATACATAACGTTGTGTACAGTTCTGGGGCGGCATATTTGCTTTTATAAGTTGATTTCGCATCTGCCAGTGGTTTGTTATGTGAAATATCTACTGGAATCGAAGGGTAGGGTCTTCTTCTCACAAGCGGACAGTGTGGCGGCAAAACCTGTTCGACGTTTCTAACTAGAGTCTTCTTCACACCACAGACCTTCCCCGAAATGTCCACTGCTTCAGATATTACTGTGTTTTTGGTAGTAATAACGGCCGAGTTCCACGTTTTATTGTTGCATTCACTGTTTATGTCAATGGATTTTGATAACCTAAATGGTACTTCTACCGGACTTTGTATAGGCACTTTCGTACACTGATCACTTTTATCCGAGCACAGTGAAAATGTAACCCGCTTTTTATTGGAAGTTTTCTGTACTGCCGGTTTTGTCACATTTACCATGGTATAAATTGAATACGCAATTCGCGCGTCGCTTGTTTCGTTTTCAAAAAAGTGTCACACGTCTGCCATCAAGGAACGAAATACTTTTATTCTATGGCTGTTCGCAGGTCGATGATCTGTAGCACAGATTATCTAGATCTGTAGTACGCAGGAATGAGCACAGATTATCTAGTGAATGAGAGGCACACGTCATCAGAGGTTGAATATACATGTTGAATATCACACCCGAGCAGTTACATGTTCAGTAGAGATGATCAGTGTCATGGATCAGAGTGTTCATTGTGTTCAGTAGAGTCAGGGAGTGCATAGTGTGATACATTTTATTGAGATCTGGCAGGTGAGCAGGAAAGATGTGGATACAAGTTTTCCCCAGTTTATAAAATTTCGTAATTCTGACAGCCATATTTTGTGTACCCAAGTTCATTACGCACAAGTAGATGAAAGATAAATCAATCGTAACCCAACTTTTTGGAGTACTACACAGATTCAATAAATCGAATAAGTGCATGAAGTTTTTGAGCGGCAGAGTACGTGCATATGTTGGTATTGTAGTACTGTAATCCGTGTTAAATACGTTGTATGTATCAGGAGAGAGAATCGAATGTGGTAGGAGGAAATATGCACAGTCAGGAATAGATAATCTGTGGTCAGGAAAGGGACGGTACGGAAAGAAAAGTATGTTTTTGCGGCATGCAATAAGGAATGTTTATTTAGACATTGTGAAAGTGAATCAAGATTAAAGGGAAATGGAAAATCAGATAAAGAGATGCCAGGTAAGACTGTGGTTATTAACAAAATTACACTTCACTTAGTCGAAACTCTTTTGCAGGTTTGTGTATAGGGAACAAAAGTTCATAAACATGTAAGCGGAAAATATGTGTAGCTCCTGTCCTTCGACTACCTTACAGAAAATCTAATTTCTTTCGTATTGCTATCACTGTCCTGGGATTTAACATGGTTACAGAAGAACCCATTAGATAAAGGTTTTATGTAATTCGTACTAATTATTTGTTAATGTAATGGTATAGTAAATTATTTTTTGTCCAGTAAGTACACTACCCTTTTAATTGGTGTTTTTATGTTATTATTTGTTATATTAAAGTATTTTCTATTATGTTAAATCCTCGAATATACTAGGCCTAGTTACTAAAATTGTTTACACTTTTATACTGACTTCAGTTCTTGACTTCTTAAGCATATATTTTTGTTACTTGTATGTACAGTATTGAATATTTTCATGTCCATATTGATTTTGTAATCCTGTAAGGAACCATGGAGCATCCCATAAATCCAACCCTCACCCGTACCTCGGGGTATCGTAGATTCGTACTCTACTTTACCCTGGGTCATGTGGGAGGCAGTAACAGTTGTGAAGGGTATACCCTGATGGGGATTGCTATGACACATGCTGGCTAATGGGGCTCTGGTCTACCCAAGCCAAGGTGGAAGGTATCGTGGTGAAGGCTGCATGGCGTTGGGGTACAGAGAGCAGTGTCATTAACGATTCCCTTGGGGAACCAGGCCGCACTGCATTGTATGTAGGGCTTCCATCTGTTTGGGGCTCTGTGGACAATGACCTTATGTTTTCTTTATGTAGGTAGGAGGGCTTCTTTTTGGGGACTCCAGCAGACATACATGAATGAATGAATAGAATCCCCTTGCTTTGCAGTGGCTCTGGTGACGAAGTATCCCTGTCTGTGGGGACCCTGTTAGAGAACATGGAGGGGGCTCCCTTACAGAGGACTCTGAGAGAAAGACAATAAAAGATATATTAAGATAGACGTAAAAATGCCCTGCAAGCGGGTATCTCTCTCCCTAGGGGCCCCAATGGGAAACCTGGAGGGGATTCGCTTGCAGGGAGTTTTTGAGAAAAACTGGATAGTGTATCTGGGTTCCTTTCTTAGACGCAGAGGATATTAAGATTTTAAATCTGGGGGCCATCTGAAACTTTGGTAAAGGGACAGGGCTCTTCTAAGCTGATACTAGATTATGGGGCACAAAGGGCCATAAGGTCTGGGTGCATCGAGACCGTAAGGGCTCGAACCCAATGCAAATCCATCTATCTATCTAAGGATCCATGGAATGAGAATAAATGGTATGAAATAATGTATGTTTTCTAATGGATTAGTTGCATTGGACTGTTACCTTGATTGAAAAATTTATTGTCCACGTAACTGGATGTCACATATCAGCATAGTGAATTGTTTCTAAACTGGTTGCAAAAAGCAAGTAATTTACTTTTTAAAACATATTATGTCTATATAGTCTTTTTCATTTTGTGGTATACAGTCTGTGTAAAGTATGTGCTTTAGTTACCACTTTCCTGTTTATTGCACATAAGTGGATAAGCTCCATGTCACTTCCCTAAAGTTTCTTTTGAAACATGGGTGATTTCATCTATGACTCTTGCTTCTAGCTTCTGCAAGTCTTTTGACCAACTACTTTGCCTTTTAGTTATCCTCAGACAAAATGTTTGGAGTAGTTAGATCAGGCAAATGGAAGCTAGGGCTCATCACTAAAATGATAAATCACCTGCTGAAGAAACAGTCTGTGCTGAGCTGTAGCACCATCTTGCAGGGCCCATAGATTTTATCCTTTGGGAGACTGTGTGCTGTTGGTATGAGAAGTATTGTATTCGTGTGAATATAGTGGTGTGACGTATCTATCTTCATCTTTGAAGGTCTCCCAAGATGTAAGGTACAATAATCACGTTGGCAACACATCATACAGTATAGTTGGTGTTGTATGGGGGCATTCATGGTGTTTCTGATGCCTAATATCAAAAAGTTCTTCACAGTAACAGTATCTGAAAGTAAAAATGTGCCCTGTTGCTGTTCATAATGTCTGGGATGTCTCAATTACTAACCATAGTTTCAGAAACTGATGGCAGATTTACAGGATCCTGTCTGAATTCTGATCTCTTGTTGAACTTGTGGTTTGTAGAGGTAATCATTCAGGGCAGCGTGCAAGATACGATGTACTCACCTGTCAGGCATGCATGAAGTTTGAGTGTGTTTTGTGCTGACCTCCTTTGACTGCAGCTGGTAGATTGCTGACACTTTGACAGCATTCTCAGGCATGTGAACTGACAAAGGTTGGACAGGTGGCCTTTTTTTAAGTAGCAGAGCCCTCTTCATTTCACCATCTGACCCATCACTGAAATGCATTTGGGAGGACAGAAGCTTCTTCCTGTTTAAAGACTGATCGACATCTTCACGATTCTTTGATGGACAGGCCCCTATTCAATTGAAAATATGCGATCTTCTCCACTGTTCAGTGTGGCATGGTGATCTGAACAATGAAGTCAGTCTCACTGGCATAGCTTCTACCATGCTTGAATGGAGAAACACATAATTACAACTTTTGAAATTCTTCATGTTTTTGCTGTGCCCTGTTTACAGTCACAAGATTATCAAGCCGGTCCCTAAACTGTTTACCATTATAAATTTCTGTTCTGTTCCATATTGTGTGATGTCAGTGTCTATGTTTCATTTTCAGAACAACTGCAAACCTCTTGAAGAACTGAAAGTCTCTACTGTACAGGATGGTGTAAAGAAGGAGTTCCCTGCCTTGGTAAGTATATGTAAATATATGAATATAAATATATTCCTAGAGTACATCAGAAATTATAGTAGCATTTTTTAGGTACAAGTATAGCAGTAGAGCTCATATTGTGTTCCTAGAACAAACTTCAGTCAAAAATATTTTGTGGCAGCATAGAAGAACTGTTGCATTATGCATTATGGGAAGTGTATGGTGTGATTTTTTTTGATTAAATTTTAGGTTCTTTTAGAGGATGTCTTGGATATAATGCCTTGCTTTTCATCAGTAGTTACTCATTTTGGAGGAACTCACTGTCTTCATCCTCACCAGCTAAGCAGTTCAATCATATTTCTTTATTTTATTGTATTTAATTACAAGTGTAGTCACTAAGTTCTGATAAATGTTGAAGTACGAGTAAAATATTGCCTCCATGCACCGAGAGATATGTGGGATACTTCCCACACATACTCATACACAAGTATTGTACGTTGCAGTCGAGAATGATGGTGCAGTAGGAAATACAGGAGAGTGAGAAAGTCACACATATCAGTACACATTGATGCATGGCACAATGTCACAGTGTGAACAAAGAGCAAGTATCAGAGTTTGTATTAAACTGGGCAAGACTGGAGGAGAGACTGGATGGATGATACAAGATGTCTACCAAGAGGAATGCCTGTCCCAACCACACATCTACAAGTGGTATCAATGGTTCAAAGCAGGGCGGGAGGAGGATAACCGCGAAGGCTCACCAGTTACAGTACAAAGTGACGACGCCGTCGTCCATGCCAGGGAAATCGTTTGCACAGACTCAACTAACGGTTTATGCTGTTGCTGAAAAGGTAGATGTCTCATATGGAACCTGCAACAACATACTCCATGGTGATTTGAACATGCGCTGAGTGTGTGGTCACACAGTTCCAAAACTTCTCACTGAACATCAGCTGAATGGAAGAGCTGCAATCGGTAGTGATCTCATTGACATGGTAGACCCTGACCTGGACATTCTGAACAAATAATCACAAGTGATGAAACGTGGCCTTATCTTTACAACCCACAAACTAACAGGGAATCATTTTGTGTGTGTGTATTTGTTTTTTCATTGTCTTAATATTATGTAAATGATGCTTGTAAGGAAAGACTAAAATTAGGAGGCAGCAATTTAAAATTAGGATTAAGAAAAATAATATAAACGTAAACTATATTACTTCTGAAAAGTAAAGTAGTTACACTGAAATTGGCAGATGAACAATAAAGGAGGTTAAGAGGGTTATGAGGTTATGCCAAAACTGGAGGCTGAGAATTCCTCTGAAAAATTGCTACACTGAAATTGGCAGATGAACAATAAAGGAGGTTAAGAGGGTTATGAGGTTATGCCAAAACTGGAGGCTGAGAATTCCTCTGAAAAATTGCTGCCCAACTACTGCAACATTTGGTGTGACACCTCAGAAGACAACAATCTTGATTTATTCGGGTTTCTTGTATCTGTTTTTGTAAATTCAAAGATGGGCCATAACTGCTTCCTCCCAAAGCCTTTTGGACATCTTGCCATTCCATTCAATACTAAAGAAATCTGCAGTTGATAGATAATCACTAAATACTTTATAAGAAAAGTGACTAATCAGAATACATTTTGTAGCACCAACAATGGAGAGAAAAGAGGCAGTATGTGTACTACAAGCCACCACCTACTGTTGGTCCTAATGGTTCATTTGAAGTGGGTGCTAAAGAAGCCTGGCTGGAGAGAATGGATTTTTTGAACTCAGATCTTACATGGCTCCTTACTTTGGAACAGTTCAGGTATATGTGGATATTAAAAGTGTGTCATATTAATCTGTTCATTTGGAAGTGTTTTGAAGAAAGACATGTGGAATGTGAACTGTTCATGGACCTAGTTTGCATAATCACACATTTACAGAATGGATTCTGTGCTGTTTGGAGACCCAACCTACAGATGAAACTGTCCCTAACCTGTTTCACTGTCATATACATGTAAATTTTTAATTTTTACCAAACATTCAGTTATACCCAAGTGTTTGCATTGGTCTTGTTGCTGATTATGTATTTGTTATTAGAGGAATTTTATTTTCTGCATTTCATTAATGGTTCTTATTTAGTTGGATTGATAACTAACTGGAATGGGTTCCACAGTTTTAGGTGAATGTTGAATATCATACTTATTGATTCCCAACTGAATACTGGAACAGTGGTTATAATTTATGTGAAGTGGCTCCTGTTTTGGTGTGTTCATGAAGTTGCAAAAATTGCAGTTTTAAAATTTGATAGGGCTGAGGGTCCTTCCTGAGTTTGTAAATTGGCATTTCCTGACCATTCAGTTGGAATATTGTTAAGAATTATTCTTGTTGGTTGCTTATATTATTTTTCTAATTCCAGATTTTGGTCACAAATAATTTATGATAATTTAACTCTGGATTTAGTCCTGAGGTTCTTGCAAGGTGCCCCTCCCTATTATATACTGCACGAGTTTCCTCAAGATGATGAAATGTTGACCATTTTCCAGAAGACCCGTTACTTGGTGTTCCTTGTGATAAACCGTCTTGCCACATACAGTGAATCTGAAGTAAGTAAAATTATTTCAGAGAAGTGAAATCTGAGGACAAGTGATACAGTTTTATTAAGAGCGGACAGTGAAGGTAATAAATACATTTTTTGAGTAGAGCAAAATTCCTTTAATCTGACGTCAGATAATCCAGCACTTGAGAAAGTTGTCCCAAGAGTGGAAGTTTTGCTTTTTACCAGAGAAAAGCTTTGTCACTGAAACAGGTGGATCTCAGGGACATGTTCAAAAAGGTCTCTAGGGGTGCCTGTGCCTTAAATGTTATGTTATCTCCAGACCTCTTGTCTCCTATGCCATCAAATTCTGGGGTATAGAGACTCCAGAAATAAAAGAAGAGGACCCTAATGACTCTGAACTAGCAGCTAAAGGAGATATACAAATGGAATTCTCCTCTGTTAGTTGTACACCCCAAGTATACAGGTAGTAACAAATAACTACCCATAAGAACTTATGTATCATCTGACAATCCAAAATGTTTGATGGCTTGTCACCTATATGGTCATGTGTGAGTCATATTACCAGAATTTTGCTGTAGTATGTTCTGCATTTAATATTATTGTTGCCTAAAGACATGGCATTCTTCTAAATTAGTGTGTTAAGTCCATGGAGCAGAATTTTTAAGAGCTTACCACTGGTCCCTGTCCTGAGTCTTGAATCGAATTTAATCCTCACATAGTCATTTTCATTAAGATATACCCATCTCTTTGTATGTATTCTAAGTGGCCACTTCTCTTCTGAGGTTTCAAACATAATGCATGCATTTCTCAACTAGCAGCAAATGTGTGTGATACGAGAGTACACACACGATGGCAGCAGTTCATATGTTGGATTGTATTGCTGTATTTGCAGACAGAGTTTATGACACGGGAGTATTATGGCTGGATGATATATGATAACTATGTGTTCACCATACCGTTGATTCTGGACATCTGCATGTTTTATGGCAGAGATAACAGGGTACAGGTTCTTCAGATAATTGACACCGTCTTCCAAATGCAACCCAAATATAAAGAAGACCTAGAGAAGGCTGTTCCTTTCATTTGTAAGGTAAGAGTATGAGAATAAGATAAGCGAGGAAATAATGTAATATGGTGTTTTCTCAGGTGGTATTCCCCAGGCAATTGCATGTGGAGTTGAGGGTTCCACAGAAAATTGCATTAGAGTATTTAAAAAAAGATACACTCCCTTGATTATTACTGCTGCTCCTACTACTACTACCACCACCACCACTACCACACTCCTTTGATTACTACTGTTGCTGCTGCTCCTACCACCACCACTACTACCTACTACTACTACTACTACTACTACCACCACCATTACCATTACCACCACCACCACTACCAGCACTACTACTACTGACTTAACTTAAAATAGTTTTCCTTTTTATTCTACTCTGTTTTATTAGTCCA
>Ga0209755_10003505_pt1 | contig 19608 bp, 23 predicted proteins | sample TergutCo191P1_FD_187301 | JGI IMG/M metagenome (GOLD analysis project Ga0209755, IMG submission 187301) | Cornitermes sp. P1 segment gut microbial communities from Petit-Saut dam, French Guiana - Co191P1 (SPAdes) (version 2) | ecosystem: Host-associated > Arthropoda: Insects > Digestive system...
ATCTTATGCCGGAAGGCATAGCTATTTTGCCGTTCTTTATGGTGGTCACCACCTGGCTTCAGATTAAGCAGACCATTACGGATCCGAATCAGAAGATGTTAGTCTGGATGATGCCGGCGATGATGTTTGTATTCAGCTCTGTTATGCCAAGCGGTTTGGTTCTTTACTGGACAATTTCCAATATATGGAGCATAGCTCAATACATAGTGATAAGCCGCAATTCACCATTGCCGGGAACAGCCCCAAGCGGCAATCCGCCAAAGGTTGTTGATGCGAAGATTGTGAAGGATAAGAAGAAGTAAAGTTATTTTTTCAGTATTTTAAATTTCTATATTTTAGCGAAACAAGCAGAACTGGAACCGCCGTTAAAAACGGCAGAACCAGTAAGCTATTAACACCTCACTATCAAAGTATAATCGTTTCATCACTCAAATCTGGATACATTTTTTATTATTGGCAATATTAGTTAAGCGACTCGCAGAGGCTTTGCGTAGTATTTGAATATTCTTTTTCAACTAATAAAGCGGAAATGGCAAGTACCCCAGATGAATTAAGGCCGGAATTGAGATAGAATACAGCATTTTGGTCTGCTTTGCTTATATAAAAGTATTTTTCAATAATAGAAAGTGTTGTGCTAAATGTAAAATCATCCGCTCCATAATTATCATAGCTTCCACCATCTTCTTGAAAACCGAAATTAAGCGTTCTGGTTCCGGTAGTTGTTCTTCCTTGCATACCAACGTAGTAGCAATCTCCGACTTTAATATTATGATTTTTTTGTGCAAGTTGCACTTTCCACATATCAGCATTATTCGTTGAGCTACCGGAAACAGCAGAAAATTCTACTCCCTGCAAGTTTGATTTTGTAATGCTAGCAGTAACGCCAGCTTCATTAAACCATGTCCAAGCAGCTGTACTTGGAGTTTCAAACCCACTTATATCTCTCCAGCCATTTACTACAGCATTATTTTGGCAAAGTTGTGTTGTAGGGTTATATTCGGCTCCGTTATTGCCGCCACACAATGCATAAACTGTGGTATTATTATAGCAAAACTGGCTGATGGGATTATAATCCGAACTTCCGCACGGCAAACGTCCTGTACCTTGAGAGGAAGAAGAAATCGATGGTTGCCCTTGTTGAGAGGAAGAGTAAGGCAATGGTGGTGGTTCGTTGCAATTGGAAACTATTTGCGCAGCTCCTGCACTAACCAATTCCATGCATGTGGAAAGAGACATCTCCAAGCAAGCTCCTGAATTTTGCTTGCAAAAAACTTTCTGTTCTGCAGAACTGTCTGAACTTGGTGTTAGGGGTGGTAAATTAGACTCTCCTTCATCCGAAGAACAGGAAAGGGTGAATGTTATAGCAAGCAATAAACCTGCCACTATGAGAAATTTTGAAAATGCGACCTTCATGGTGTTACTCCTATTCTCCCATTTGGTTACCATGCCTAACCCCTAGGGAAGACGGGATTAAGATGCAAAGTTAATTTATCAATACTATTTGTTGAATAATAAACTTCACTTTTAAATATAGTAAATAAAATTGAGGAAAATATAAAAATACGAAAAATACCCCTTTTTTCCACATTTTTTTATTAAATTTATTGAGGATTGTAGTAAATGTCATTGATTTTTTGGGGTTTTTTATGTTCAATATTGGGAGCTTTTTAGCTAGGACGGGGTACACGCACGAAAGTTTGGCGAAAAAAATGCAGTGTTCGCCTGGCTTAATTGGTATGTACGCTTCCCAAAAATCAGTTCCAAGCTATGAAAAAATTGAGCAACTTCTAAAATTAGGTATGACTATAGAGGAAATGTTTGGACAAGAAGCCGCCGAGCAAACACATCTTTTTGTGCAAAGCGAAGGGGAGCTGCGAGATGAAGCCAATAGCTTTAAAGATAGAGTTGGCGAAGCTTTTGTAGAATTGTTAAATGGCGGCTTTTTCAAACTGAAGTCAAAGCCCTATACTCCGCAAAGTTAATCCACACCCCTAGGCTCGGTGGCATCAACTTTTTGGAGGTGTGTGCTTCACTTTTTCTTTCCTTTGTATTCAAATTTACCGACGTCTATATACATCGTTAGTTTTTCTCTTACAAAAACGGTATTTTTCATTCCGAATTGTTTGTCCAGCAATCTACGAAATTCGTCTCTCCTATGAATAGGAACCTCTACTTCTATGGATTCCTTTCCTTCTTCATAGGCTTTGCAAATGTTCATTATTTCGGCATTTAGCTGCTGAAATTCCAAATCTATCGCATCGTGAACCGCACTATTAGCCATTTTTATCTCCTTTATGTTAAAAACTTATTTATAATATAAAAAAAATAGAGACTGGCATTTTAAGCGGTAAGCTAATTTTTTGCCTTTTATTTTACTACATTCGCCAAGCGGTTAAAAGGTATTCTTTTGCCAAAGAGTTTCCCGGCATTCACCCTCACAGGCTAAGGCATACTTTTGCCGTTAATAAGCTGCTTTCCCAAACGGCTACTTTACAAATGGTGAGCTACCAGTTGGGGCATAGCGACATAAGCACAACGGCTAATCTTTACGACAAATTTGTGCCGGAGCATTTTAAGGTTGGGTTTGAGGCGGCTATCAAGGAGCGGAAAGAGTTGGTTGAGTGGTTGAAGGGCGGATATTTTGAGTGAATTATTATTTCAAATTTAGTATATTTATAGTATATGGCTAAAGGTATTGTATTTTTTGACGAACTTAAAACTCCTCCATTGGAGAATGATGTTCGCATGGAAATGGGTAAGATTTTAAGAGAGTTTCAAAATGGTGAAACCCCTGGTGCGCCTTTGGTGAAACCGGTTACACAACAAATAGGTAAAAACTGCCATGAAATACGCTATCCTACTGCACAACATAATTGGCGTGTTTATTTGGCTGTACGAGATATTATAGTGGTCTTGCTGTTGGAAGATAAAAAGTCCAAAGCGATACCGCAGACAACGGTTGAAACTTGCAAATCTCGGTTGCGTTTCTATGAGCAAAAACAATCTGAGAGGAATAAAAACTAGGAGGTTTTATGGCTAAAAGCAAGATGTCAGAGAAAGAATATTGGGAATCTCACGGCTTGAAGTATTACGATACGGCGTGGGAAGCAATCGGCTTATCTCCAGAAGAAGCGGAGCTTGAAGAGACTAAGTTTCAGATGGCTCGGAAAATAAAAGAGTTGCGTTCTGTCAATGGCATTACACAAACGCAGCTTTCTAAAAAAATGGGAACTTCGCAGGCTCGCATTGTAGCTTTGGAGAATGCGGAAAATACCACTTTAGATTCCCTTTTTAGGGCGTTCCGTGCTTTGGGAGTTTCAGCTCGTGAATTTGGTAAGATGTTCGGAGCGAAGGTTTCAGCAACTTGATTTTTAACAAAACAAGCTGAACTGGAACCGCCGTTAGAAACGGCAGAACCTGTAAACTCTTAGCACTTTACCGCTAAGGTCTTATAACATCGTCATTACAAATTATAGCTCTTAATTTGTATGAATAGTAGCGATGGATTAGAATACGTCGGCTGTTTTTCGTAGCAGGGTGGATACCTCCGTCTAAAGCTCCACTTTGTTTTAGAAAATTGAATTGAGTTTTACCTAATCCAGTTAAACGACGATATTCATCTGCTTTTATGTAAAAATTTTCTGTGCAAATTCGGTTAAGCAAATCTTCTAAATCATTTAAATTGACTACTCGGTCTTTAGAAAAATTTTCCATTGCGACCTCCGTTATTTTTTTGCACTATTCTAGCGTGCTTCCTTGCTATCTTAGCGTTAATTTCTGCAAGCTCATTTGAAGTGTCTTGCGTCAACATTTTATCATCAAGTTCTAAAGTCATATACGCTCCGTAAACTGCTTTTCGCTTCTGGGGAACAGATATGTGGAAATATGTATGAAAAATGGCAGAAACTGAACATTGCAATTTTGCAGTTCTCATTTCAGTTCGTTCAGGGACAGAACGCGCCTGTTATTTGGTTTTAGTTCGCCTTGGACAAGAACGAACTGTTGTTTATCTCCGATTTGTTCATTGGAAGAGCAAATCGCTTGTTTATCGTTGGCTTGCTCATGGAAAGAACGAGCCATTTATTTTCTATAATATAGAAAATAAAAATAGGAAAATATGCGTAGAGACGATATTTATTTTGTCCGCTTCTTTTGGGGTAAAATAGAGTAGAAATTTTCAAAAATATTTTTCTATGCAAATTCGCTTAAGACCAATTTAAGCTTCGTAAAAAAACAATAAAAAACCAATAAAAAATTAAATGAAAAATCTATCTCATAAGGCTTATTCAGATTTTTTAATGCCCACTCCTATTGCAACAGGCTTAACTTCTTCATACATTTTCTCCTCTAACGACCCAATGAGCTTTAAAGTCTCAATAGCTGCCGCTTTCGGTCTTTTAAACTTTGAATGCGACAAAGTTTTGAGTTTGTCCTTAATAATCTCAAAATCGGCTTTTATAGCCTCTATTTGCATAAATTCCGGCAATTCAATGTATTCTGGCAAATCGGCTGGATCAAAGTAACCACAAGCGCCAACAAATTCATGAGGATCACCAAAAAAACTGCCAAAATCAAAATCTAACGGAATGAAAAAAATCTCAAATGGCTTTTTTGTTGGACGTGTTGGAAAAATTGGTCTTGATGCTTTTATTTCATAAGCATTAGGGTTATTAGTGCATCCATATGTAGATACTATATAGCCCAAACCTTTCATAGTTTTCGGATCACAAATTAAGGAAATTGTGTATTTCGTGCTCTTAAGCACTCCGAATGTCTCTTTTTTATACGCCCAACCCGTAAGCTTAGGCTCCTCTTTCTTTTCTACAGTTTTTTTCTTTCTACTTTTTTTGACAACGGTAGCTTCCGCATCAATCACTTCAGATTCTGGTTCTGCCAATGCTTTTGTAGCAATAGGATAAGTTTTTTTAGCCATTTTTTATCTCACTTGTTGATGTTGTTGAAATAGAATATACAAATTTAACAGCATAATTATGGGCGATGAAATAAAAGCTTTTGACGATAAGCTGAATAAGAGAATTGAATTGATGAAAAAATAGTTTTTCTAGATTTTTGTTTATTGACAATGACACATACTACATTGGTGCTAGTTTTAAAGATTTGGACAAGCGGTGGTTTGCTTTTTCAAATAATGCAGTTTAAGGCAAACGATTTGCTGAAGAATATTAAGTGAGAAAAAAACAGGTCTGTACTTTATTCCTCTTGTTTGAACCAGAATTTATGGAATTTTTCAGAATTATTCTCTGATTTATCCTTTTACAAGTTTCTCTATTTCTTCGCCCAAAGTTCTCATTATGGCCCGATTTGCTTTAGTTCCTTCAAGACCTAATATTCCCGATGCAACTTCAATTATTCGATATACAACAAAAGCCAGTCCAAGTGTAATGACACACAGAATCCACCACAGAATATCCCGAGATTTTATTTTGATTTTTTGCTCTTCTTGGCGGATTATTATTCTTCCTCTCTTGGCTCCTAGCCCCCATTTCATTGAGTTTACTTTATTTACATATCCATCTACACCCTGGACTGATATTGTTTCTAGTATCATCAGCTCTTTTTTGAAGATCATCGTCCCGAATTTTTCTTCGAGTTTTTCTCTCATAAGCTCAAAAAGCTCTTGAGGTGGATAATAACGTTCCAAATCAATTTTTAAATCTGAACTTAAGAATGCTCTTTTCATTTTTTCTCCTTTTTTAAAAAGATAATAATTTTTTTGATATTTGTCAAGGATATTCTTAAAGAAGATTAAATTTTTAAGAAAAAACGGAGATTTCAATTAAATCGCAGATTATTTGCTTCATATTTAAGCCTTTTAGACCATTCTATTATGCCTTTTATTCCCTTTTTCAAGCAACTATCTTCTATTCTTTGCGCTCCTAAATATGCCTTTACTTCTTCCAACTTTTTTTGATATCTGGGCGATAGCATATAAACAGATTTTCCTTTGTTGTGAATTGTGGAATGCAAAAATCCTTTCTTTAGAAAAGTTTCCGAGCGATCTAAGATTACGGTTTTAGCAAACAGAAAATAACGCTTGTATGAAAACTTTAATCTGCCGTCTTCTTCCGTTAATCTGCCGAGATTTTTATTTGAATTGAAAACGAGGACTCCGCCTTTGTCAATAGAAACTTCTCTTTTTCTATAATATATGAAATCTTCTAAAAGCACAAAACCCATAATAGTACGGCGAACAGACCAGCCAAACAGCAACACAGCTATAACCGCCACAGGAATTACTAAAACATATATTAAAGAGGGAAAGAAAATAGCTGTGGCAAACAATAAAACATAAAATATTCCTCTCATTGTTTTTAGGATTAAATCAATCCAGCCAAACGGACAGATGAATAAAAGTACTTCAAAAACATAATTCAAAAGCCATATGGCAATGAAAACAAAAAAGATCGCAGGAACAATAATTGTTATTGAAATCCATTCCGTTGGAATCATTGACGCAGAAACATAAGATACCTCAAGTGGCGGCACGGCATTTGAAAGTTGTTTGGCAAATGATACGCCGTGATCAAAAACCATTGGAGAAGACAACACTAATCCTAATTTTTTATTGCATAATTCAACAAAAGAAGATAGGACAGACGGCAAATTGAGAGTTATAGACGGTATGCTTATAATAAATCCGATTACAGCCAAACCTAAACATATTCCCCAAAACCAGGGCTGATAGTACCAAAATAGTTTATGCCTTTCTTCTTCTGAGGCAGTATAATATTTATAAACTCCTAGAGCACCCGGAATAAGCAAAGGATTCATAGCCGTTCCTGTTAGAATTGCCATTGTTTTTGCTGTTTGTTCTTTTTCGGCAAAATACTCCTTTAGTTCTTGATTCCGTAATTGCTGCTCTTGCGCAAAAACGGAAACGGACATCACAATAAAAAAGATAACTAAAAATTTTGGCATATTTATCTCATATTTTGCAAGTCTATAGGCTTGATGTTGTTTTTTTGTGGGCTGAGTACATAGGTAGTAATGTAGAAAAAAATACTCCACAAGGTTAATCCACCACCCCAAGCTCGGTAAATTTTTCTATATTACGCAAACTTCGTTTGAAGCAAGCATTTAACCGTCCCTAAACTGTCCCAAAGCAAAATTTTTGCTTTGTAGAAGTGGTGAAAAGATGGTTAAAAATGGCGAATTCAAGCGAAAAACGAAGAAAGCCCGCATAGCTCAGTTGGATAGAGCAACTGCCTTCTAAGCAGTGGGTCGCACGTTCGAATCGTGCTGTGGGTATAAGATGAACAGGTCCAATACGGGCATTACAATTGTGAATTTAAGCGTTGCCATAGTGCTGATGGGGGCTTTGGTATTTATTGTGATTCATAAGTTATTTGCCGTGGATGCTAAAGTCAGGGCTGTAGAGGTGCTTGAACAAGCCGGGCAATGGAATAAATTATTAGTGGCTTATGCTATTGAGAATGAAGAACTTGGGTCTTTCACGGAAATAGGCTATGTGCCGATCGGAAAAGTGGCAAAAGACGGCGAAAGCAGCAAAAGCGATGTTTTTGAATACAACAGCGATCTGGCTAACGGAAAAGGACGGTTTTTAGCGATAAACAGAGTTAGCCTTAACGAGTGCCGGAAGCGTAAAGGCGAATGGTTCGCCTACGGAAACCCGGAACAAATTGTGGGAAACGCAGTTGCCGAGGCTCCGATAGCAAAGTGTGCGGTTTTAACGCCTTATTTTGAATTGCTGAGAGGGTATTAATGAGCAGCTTAAAGAAATTTGCGCTTTTCTTTTTGGCAATCGCCATTGCCATAATATTCGCTATTTCTGGTTTTGCCAAATCTCCTCCCTTGCCGGAAATTAAAGAAGCAGGGGCCTTTGTGCCTCGTGCCGAAACCGTTAAATGGATGTCTTTAGGGCACAATTCCACCGCCGCAAGCCTTTTTTGGATAAGCGGCATTATCGCATACAGCGAAACAATGTTTGACGGAAAAATATTCAAGTGGCTCTCGCATTTGGCAGACGCCTCAACAAGACTGGATAGCTTGTTCAAAACTCCTTATACATTTGTCGTGGCAATAACGGCTAGCAATGAACAGGATACCACGGATTATGCGCTTTTACGCAGGGGAGTAAAAACCTATCCGGATGACTGGAGATTAGCAGTTAGCGTAGCTTTCAGATTTGCTAATGGCCCCGGCAAAGATTACGCCTACGCCGCAGAAATAATGAAGCCTTTTGAAAATGACACTGCGGTACCGCCATACGTTCAAGGGACTCATAGAACCTTTGAACTCAGAGCAATGCCTACAGACGTGGCGATAGCGCAAATTATAGATGATAGCCTAAACCCCGCATATAAAAGCTTTCAAAGAGGGCTTGCTGTTAAAGCTGCAAGGGTGCTTGACAACTCAAAAATAGATGAAATAGAATCTATCTTGAACAACTTGTCAAAACAGAAAATTGAACCTCAAGCGGCATTTTTTCAACTTATGGGAATGAATTACTCCCAATAACCCGTAACCAGGAGCTCCGGCGTTGCGTTGGGAAAGTTTTCACAGGTAAAAGAGACAATTTTGCGTATGCTTTTTTGATTGTTCTTTGGCGTTTCCAGTTCGGTAACAGATAAGTTTACCTTAATCGCAGGCGTTGCTCCGCCTTCTTTCAGGTTTGCAAAATCACGGACATCCAGCTTCACATTCGAAAACTCCGCATTGAACTCTTTTTGCGATGCCGGCGCAAGCTTGAATTTAAGAGACTTGTTTTCGGGGTTCCAAACATAAAATGCCCAGGCCTTCTTATTGCCTTTCTTGTAAAAACCCAAGTCCAAAATTCTCTCGCTGAACACAATAGGATTATCAACAGAGCCTCGTACCAAAGCTACCCACGGTTTGCCGCTTGTGTCCACCAAAATAATCTTGTGCTCAAAAGGGCCTTCCATATATGCGGTATTCAGCGTAAAATTTATCTTGAAATTCTGCCCGGGAGTTATTTTTTGCGGGTAAACGAAATTTTCTCCGCCAGTCATCAGGTTATGAACACTCTCCACTTCTACGGTTTGCGAAGATACATTTTTTCCCTTGATCTCAACTTCTTTTTTAATGCCCTGCTGCAAAACGCCCAAATCCACAGGCTCAAACACAAAAGTATTGCCCCAAACATTGTTTACAGTCAGGCAAACAAAAAATATCAGCAGATAGCTATACCATATAATGGTGAACGGATAGTTAAAAAATTGTTTCCAACTGCTCTTTTCATGTCGGTTTTTCTTTTCTATAGCTTTCAAATTCTTGAAAAAAAACAAACCGCACAGAATAAATCCTGCCAAAGAGATCAATATGAGCATAAAAATCATGGTGGTAAATTAGAAATTTGTGCGCTCCAAAACTATCAGCGACCTGTGCTGAACACTGTCCGGTATTGTGTAAAAATGAGACTCCGCTATTTTGTATTCATCGGATTTCCAGTTTTGCAATTCCTCTTTTACGGCTGGGCCCTTCATAAAATAGGCTTTTCCGTTTTTTTTAAGGCTGTTGCCAAGCCGTGGCAAAGTTTCTGCTATGCTGCCGAAAGCCCGGCAAATAACGCCATCCACCGGTTCATTCATTGAAGAGCTTGTGACTTTGTGCTCAAAAACGCTTATGCCTTGCAAGCCCAGTTTTTCTATTGCCATTCTCAGGAAATTTACCCTGTTCGGGCGTGGTTCGCATAAAATCAGGTTTATTTGCGGATTCACCAACTTCAATGGTATGCCGGGGAAGCCTGCTCCGGAGCCTATGTCCAGCATTTTTCCGGGCCACTTTTTCACAAAGGAGTTGATTATTATGCAGTCCGCATAATGGCGTTCCACTATGGTTTCAAAGGCGTTTAAACGGGTTAAATCCTGGTCTTTGTTATGCTCTCGGAGCAAGCCGTGAAACATCCAGAGTTTGTCCAGGGTTTCTTTTTTCAGCTCAACTCCGTGGCGGCGGAGCAAAATATCCAGGCTTTGCCGGCTGGGTTTTAATTTAGGTTTTTCCATGTAAAGCCCTCTTGTATTTTTCCCTTATCAACAGTAAATCTCGCTTGTATGGGTTTTCCTTGAAATCGGCAAAAGCCCACTCCGTAGGCTTAAAATCGCCTTTTGCATAGGTTAAAATCATATCCAGCCACATACCGCCTCCTGCGTAAAGCTTGAACGGCCCACGTTTTGTGGAGGGTAGCACAATTTTATCGGTATCCATATAACCGATATCTATATTTAATATGCGGCCTCCGTGTTCGTTTTTAAGGCTGTTTTCCAACTCAATGGCTTTATTTTTGTACTCGCCTATATTTTCCGGTTTTACCAGCCCTTCAAAAGAAACAACATTCCTATACAAATTTTCGCCCATCTCGGTTTTGTAGTAATCCGTCTTGCAAAACGGGAAAAATTCGCCTTTATGCTCAAATGTGCCGAATTTATCAAAGATCGCAGAATTGTAAGGGCATTCCTCCGTGGATTCCCTTATCAGGTTCTGCGGAGCAATAATAAAGGCTATTAGTTTTGCTAAATGCACAAAACTAAAGTAGAAATTTCTATTTTCACCATAGCCATGTTCAAAAATTTGCGCAATATAAACTGGTCAGAGCTTTCCGGCTTGCTTGTAGGAGCCGCTCTTGCCGTAGTGATTTGCGTTGGGGCAATAATGCTTGTGCTTAAATTGGAAGCGGAGGGCATTCTATGGAAATACGAATATACGCTTTACTGCGATTTGGCTACCGGCCAAGGGCTTGGCAAAGGCACAAAAGTGCAGATAAATGGTGTTAATGTGGGAACGGTAAAAGACATTTCCCTTGCCGAGCATGGTACTGCCAGTGCGGTTAGGCTTGAACTCACCATAGATACTATTTATAAAAAATGGATTACCAACAAATCCGTAGTATTTGCCACTCGCGACCAAAACATAATTTCCGAGCGAGTTGTGAATATAGATATTTCGCAAAAAGGTAATAGAATTCTGGAAGACAAGGAGTATTTAATTGGCGGCACAGCGCAGGATATAGAAACTGTTTTGAAAACGGCCAACGAACTTATCGCCAGCATAAGCAATTTAGTTATTGTAGGAGATTCTCTTTTAAAACTGGCAATAGATACCAACGCTACCATAGGCATGTTGCTCGGTTCCAGAGCTCTATACGACCGTCTGGACAATGCGGTTAGAATGTTGAATGGGGTGCTTAAGGATGTTGATGGTGTTGTGGGTGATGTTGACGGCATGGTTAGAACTATGAACAGCGGTGTGCCCAAAGCGATGGCTTTTGCGGATACTCTTTCCACAAGTGTTATGGAGGTAATGGGAAAGGCCGGCGTTATGATGAACTCGCTGGACAGCACTTTGCGCAATGTCAGCGGCATAGTTGATGATTTAGCTCCGGTAGTGGGTTCTGTGGGCAATATATTGACAGACGGTTCGCAAACTATTAATAAAACCGATGACCTTGTGGGCGGAGTTTCAAAATTCTGGTTTATACGCGGCAAAATTCCAAAGAAAGACACAATTCCGCTTTTGGAGGACGCATGGTGAGAATATTTTTAATTCTAGCTGTGGCGGCCAATGTTTTTGCGGCTTCCGGTGGCATTGCGGCTCAGGCAAAAAAATACTTTACGCAGGGGCGCTATGAAGCGGCATACAATCAATATTCGCTAGCTCTTAAAGAAGCTCACAAAGAAGCGGATCTTGTGGCAGAGGGGAGAATTTTGATATCTATGGCTATTCTTGCAAGCCATGCTATGCAGTATGAAGATGCGAAAAAACTTTTGGATATGGTGCGTGTTAATGATTTGGACGAAAAAAGCAGAGAGAGTTTTTATATGGCTTATATGGAATTTTACAATTTGCAGGGCAAGTATAGAGAGTCTTTTGACATTGCGAACAGATATTCGTTCAAAAAGCCAACCGCCGCTTTTTCCGGAGAAGCTGCCATAGCCGCAGCCGGTAGCAGGAACGGCGGCGAAGCGGATGCTCATTTGAAAAAAATAAATAAAAAAGATTCTCCCGGGCAATTGGCTTTTTACAAGGCAAGGGTTGCGGACTTAAATGGCGAAAGCCCCAAAGAACTTTACGAAAAAGCTTTGAAAATATCTACGGATAAAAAGCGTTTTTTTGTTTCCGGCATAATTTTGCTCAGGCTTGCGGAGATAACCGGCAATAAGGACTATGCCGCAAGGAGCGCAGCGGTTTTTAAAGAACTCGGATTGGCAGAACCATTCAAAAAAGCAGAGGGGGCAGCAAAATGAACTATAGAGATTTGTCTCAGACTGCGGAAAAACCACACGAGCCTCTTAGCGTTAGCGAGTTGCTGAGGCTATATGGCGTGGAACTTAGGCTGTCTTTAAAAAACAATGCTCCGGATTCGGAAATAACAAGCGTTGACTTGCACAGGCCGGGACTTGCTCTCTCGGGTTTTTTCGGCGATTATGCCAGCGAGCATATACAGCTTTTGGGGCATACGGAATGGAATTATCTTGAGTCCAGCGGCGAAGATAAGAGAACTGAGATTTTTTCAAGGCTTGTAAAGTATAAGTCTCCGCTATGGATTTTAACGCATGGGCTGGAACCGCACAAGGAGTTTGTGGAGATGTGCAATATTGTTGGCTCTCCTCTTGTAGTTACCGAATTGCCTACTGTGGATTTCGCAAGGCCGCTGCAAAGGAATTTGGAAAACTATTTTGCCCGCAGAATTTTTTTGCATGGAAGCATGATAGATATTTACGGAGTCGGCACATTGTTCATAGGAGAATCCGGCGTTGGAAAATCTGAATGTATTATGGATTTGGTTGAACGCGGGCACTGCCTTGTTTCCGATGATGCCATAGATTTGAGGCGTGTTGGTGATTTAATTTTCGGTGCGGGCAAGGAAGGTTTTAACCACTATATTGAGATAAGGGGAATCGGAATTATAGATGTGCGCTCCATGTTCGGAGTGAAAGCTGTGAGAAACGAAAAACGTCTGGATATTGTTTTGGAACTTCAAAAATGGGATGCTGCGGAACGCTACAATCGCACCGGACTGGACACTGTTACGAATAAAATTCTGGGTTTGGATGTTCCGCACATAGTGATTCCTGTTTTGCCCGGCAAGAATATAGCGGTTATATCTGAGGTTGTGGCTATGGACCATTTGCTGAAGAAAGAAGGGGTGAACAGCTCAAAGAACATAAATGATTTCTTGCTTTTCCAAATCAAGCAGAAGATGGGAAATAAAACTTGGGAAAGAAAACATGAGCCCAGCTAAAATTCACAAAAAGGCCGCAAAAACTCCTGTGCTGTTTTATACAATCGTCGTTTTGGGATTATTTTCCTTATTCGGTTTGTGGTTTTTTTTGCATCCGAACAGCCCTTGGCATTCACGCAGTATTTACAAAGTGGCTTTTGAAGAAATTGGCAATTTGCAGGCAGGCAATCATGTTAATGTCAGCGGAATGTTCAAAGGTTATGTAAAGGATTTTGAGTTGACGGATTCCTGCGTGTGGGTTGAGATAGCCGTGCTGGCTAATATTAAAATGCCGAAGGATTCGAAATTTCGCATAGCGAATGCCGGATTGATGGGTGAGCGAGTGGTAGAGATATTGCTGGGAAAGTCAAGCGATTATTATTCTCCGGGAGCACGGATTATCGGTTATTTTGATATTGGAAGTACGAGCATAGGCAATCTTGTGCTGGATATTTTAGATGAGGCAAATGCCATATCAAATGTTTTATCACAAACTGCGGACACTTTATTCTCTGATGAGAGAATGGAACATTATAAAAGGATTGAGAAAAAAGCTGCGCAATTGGGCAACAGGATATCCGGAGTTGTGAGCAAGGCAGAAAAATCTGCAATGTCTTCGGTTGATTCTTTAGTTATGGCAAAAGACAGGGTAGCTGCAATTATAGACGGCATGAATTCGGATTTTGACGGCATGGTAAAAAATGCGGATGAACTTGAAAAGAATTTTGTGAAACTTGAAAAATCTTTGGAAGGCATAAAAAATAGCATGAGTATAATAGCGCAAAAACTGGAGAGCGGCAACAATACCATATCACTTGCTTTGGATGAAAAGCATAATGGAGAATTGAGGATTCAAATGAAAAAGATTTCCGAAGATGCGGAAAAGTTGATGGAAAAAATAAAAATACGTGGGTTGGATTTAAATGTGGATATTTTTTAGCTGTATTTTAATATTGTTGCTGAGTTGTACCAAAACGCAGGATGAAGATGTTATTTGGGAACCAAAAGAGCATCCGGTTATGCTTTTTTCCGATACAACAGTTTTGGAATTGTATGAAGGACCAAATATTTCATGGAAGGTTAAAACTGCATATTTGGAGCGATGGGGCGGTTCGGACAGCATTTTTGTGAAACCGATTTTTGCAGACATTTACGATTCGCTTGGGAATAAAGCCGCATTTTTACGTGCAGATTCCGGCAATCTGAACATGCGCATGACTTTTGTAAGGGCTTATGGCAGGGTTTACGCTCTTTCGCCGAAAGGCGCTGCTGTAAGAGCAGATTCTCTTTTGTGGCTAAAAAGAGACGATAAAATTCGCACAGATGGTCCGGTACGTGTTGTGGGAGAAAACGGCGATGTGTTGCAGGGCTTTGGTTTTATATCGGATTCAAAACTTGAAAACTGGCAAATTCGCTCAAAAGTGACAGGAATTTTCCAAGACGCCGCAAACAGGCTAAGGGAGGAGGACAGCAAGCTGGTCCCTTAACCGTGCGGCTTCCTCAAAATCCAGTCTCGCCGCCGCTTCTTTCATAGCCAATTCCAATTCTTTAACGCTGCGCTTATCATCTCTTGTCCCTTGTTTCTTGTCTTTTCCTTTTCCATCCTTCTTCCCTCTAACTTCATCCAGCGGATCTTGAATTTCCAGCAGTTCTTCCAGTTTTCTCTGAACGGTTCTGGGCGTAATCTTATGCTTGCGGTTAAAATCAATTTGCTTTTCTCTTCGGCGTCTTGTTTCGTTAATAGCTTTTTTCATGGAGTCTGTAATTTTATCGGCATAGAGAACAACTTTGCCTTTTACATTTCGGCTTGCGCGCCCCATGGTTTGAATCAAACTTTTGTAATTCCTTAAAAAGCCTTCTTTGTCCGCATCCAGAATTGCAACCAGAGCAACTTCGGGAATGTCCAAGCCTTCACGCAAAAGATTTATCCCAACAAGAACATCGAATTTTCCCATTCTCAGTTCCCGTATAATTCCATGCCTGTCAAGGGTTTTAATATCGCTGTGCAAATACCGGGCTTTTATATTTTTTTCCAGCAGATAATCCGTTAAATCCTGAGCCATTTTTTTTGTGAGTGTTGTGATTAAAGCTCTGTTTCCTTCGGATATTGTTTCATTGATGCGGTCCAGCAAATCTCGCATTTGCCCTTCTATTGGCTTAACATAAATTTCAGGATCCAGCAGGCCTGTGGGGCGGTTTATTTGCTCAACTATTTGCCCTCCGGTTTTTTTGAGTTCGTATTCTGCGGGCGTTGCGCTCACAAAAAGCACGTTGGGCGGAAATTCATATTCAAATTCGGCAAAATTCATAGGGCGGTTGTCAATGGCGCATGGCAAGCGCCAGCCGTATTCCACAAGCGTTGTTTTGCGAGATTTATCGCCTTCGCACATGCCGTTTACCTGCGGAATGCTGGCGTGCGATTCATCGACTATCAGCAACCAGTCTTTGCCAAAATAATCCAAAAGCGTGTAGGGCCTGGTGCCGGGCATTCTGTTTTCAATTATGCGTGAATAATTTTCAATGCCGGGGCAAATTCCGGTTTCTCTCATGATCTCCATATCGTAGTGAACTCTGGTCTTTAGCCGTGCCATTTCCAGCACTTTGCCTTCCTCTTGCAGTTCAAACAGTCTTCTGCTCAAGTCTCTCTTAATTTGATTTATTACTCTGTTCCTGCTCTCTTCTCTGGTGACAAAATGTTTGGCCGGAGCTATTATAATTTCTTCGGCATTTTTTATTGTTTCACCGGAAACAACGTTAAACCATGAAAGCTTCTCTACGGTATCTCCGTAAAGTTCAATGCGCAATCCAATGTCATCATAGCTTGGGTAAATATCTATTCTATCCCCACGTACTCTGAATGTTCCTCGTTCCAATGCAAAATCGTTGCGCTCATATTGAATGGCAACAAGCTCTCGCAGAATGCTGTCCCGTTCCCGTTCTTCTCCTGTTTTGAGGCGCACCATCAGTTCAAAATATTCCGCCGGGCTTCCAAGTCCGTATATGCAGCTTACGGATGCTACGATTATGGTATCTCTTCTTGTCAATAAATTCTTTGTGGCTCTTAGTCGCAGCTTGTCTATTTCTTCGTTTACGGCAGCATCTTTGTCTATAAATAGATCTCGTGTGACAATATATGCTTCGGGTTGGTAGTAGTCGTAATAACTCACAAAATATTCAACTGCGTTTTCCGGAAAAAAGGTTTTGAATTCCTGATAGAGTTGTGCGGCGAGTGTTTTGTTGTGGGTTAAAATCAGTGTAGGTTTCCCCAGATTTTTTATCAAGTTTGCCATTGTGAAAGTTTTTCCGCTTCCTGTCACGCCCAGGAGCACTTGAAATTTTTCGCCTTTTTCAAAGGCAGTTGTCAGTTCCTTTATAGCTTCGGGTTGATCGCCGGCGGCGGAGTATGGGCTTTTTATTTTAAAATTTGCGGATCCGCTCGGTGGGCAAATATTCAATATGCCGGGTCTGCTTTCTTCCGGCGGCAGGCGTTTTACTAAAAGTTTTTTGTTCAAGACTTCAAATGATGGTTGTTGGGTGGTCATAATTCCCTCGTGTTGAAATGTAGAAATTTCTAATTTCTCTCTATGCCATTTCTTTTACTGCTCGCATTGCTTCTCATCTCCTGCGAAAAATACTCGCAAACAAAAGCCGGTATATCCTGCCCGTCGTCTCCACCTGTTTATGAAAATGCCACAGGCGATTTCGACCCCATAGCTCTTCCGAACGATGCTGTTCCTTGCGGGGAAATAAGCCTTTGGGGTGGGCCCATGCCACAGTCGCTGAATGTGTGGCGAGATGTGAATTCATTTTCAAGTTCCATAATGTCCATGCTCTTTGAGCCGCTTGCTGAACTTCACTCAACGGATAACAGAGCAGTTGGAGTATTGGCAAGCTCATGGGATGTATCGCCAGATGGCATGAGCTATTCGTTTAAAATGGACAGCCGTGCAAAATGGAGCGATGGAAAATCCGTAACTGCCTACGATGTGCAATTCTATTACGATGTTATAATGGATCCTAAAAATTTAACGCCGGTATTCAAAGTCGGTCTCTCCCGCCTTGAACGCCCGGAAGTACATGATTCTCTGCGCTTTACGGTGAGAGCGAAAGATCCGCACTGGAATAATTTTTGGGAAGCCGCCGGAATGGTCGCTTTTCCAAAGCATGTTTGGGAAAATGTTGATTTTAATGCCATTCGTTTTGAATTTCCCGTTGTAAGCGGCCCTTATGAAGTAAAACAGGTGAAAATAGACCGCAATCTTGAACTATCTCGCCGTGCAGACTGGTGGGGCAGGCAAAAGAACTACAATGCCGGCAAATATAACTTTGACAAAATAGTATATCGCTTTATGGAAGACCGCAATAAAGCTTTGGAAGCCCTCAAAAAAGGGGACTTTGACGCATATCCAATTTACACATCGTCTATATGGATGAATCAGACCGGCTTTGACGCAGTAAAAAAAGGCTATGTGTTAAAAAACAGAGTTTTCAATGAAGAACCTAAAAGTTTTCAAGGATTTGCGCTCAATTTGCGCAGAGATAAATTCAAAGATGTTAGGGTTCGCAAAGCACTCTCCCTTATGCTGGATCGTGAGCTGATGAATGAAAAATTCATGTTCAATCAATACTTTTTACTCAATACCTACTACCCGAGCCTCTGGGAGAAGCATCAAAATCCCAATGCGCCACTTTACTTGTTCGCTCCGGATTCCGCTCGCAAACTCTTTGAGGAAGCCGGATATTTTGTAAATAAACACGGCAAACTTGTTGATTCAAGCGACCTGGCTTTTGAACTCACATTTCTTCACCACGGCGAAGACCTTCGCCACATAACAAAGTTCCAGGAAGATTTAAAAACAATAGGCATAGATTCCAAGATAGAAACCGTGTCACGCTCAACTTTCAGCCAACGCATAGACGAGGCAAATTTTGATCTTTGCTGGTTGGCTTGGGGAGCCGGCAGGCTGAGCGATCCCGAAGCGGCTTGGCATTCAAGAACCGCAAACGATAAGGGTACAAATAATGTTCCCGGAGTGCAAGACTCTACAATAGACTCCTTGATAGAAACTCAAAAAACCGAGTACGATATAAATGTTCGCAACTCCATTTTGCAAAGCCTTGACGCTCGCCTTACCGAAATAGTTCCGTATATTTTACTTTGGCAGTCCGAAAATAATAAAATTCTGCATTGGAATCGTTTCGGATACCCCAAAACGCTTTACGACAAGTTCAACCGAGAAGAATCCATACCGGTTTACTGGTGGTATAGTCCGGAAAAAGCGCAAAAATTGCAAGAAGCGCAAAAAAAAGGTGAAAATTTACCGATTCCGGAAATTGATGTGAAATATTAGTTTACTATATTTACCGTATGCGTATTTTTTCTAAAGTTTTATCAATGGCACTGATCATTGCCTTTTTAGTCCCGGCTTCCGCTGTGGCAGATGGCGGTATTTACGATCGTGATTTGGTGCGTGGATTCCTAGCATTTAAAGGTGATTTTCGCAGTATGAAGTCCGATGGAGTGAAGCTTATAAACACTGCTACCGGAGAAAGCTATGCGAAAGAATATTTGGATTTCCACGTTGAAATTGGTGCCGAATACCTTCAGTTGCGCACATGGTTTGATATTGACTTTATGCCGATAACTCCCAAAAGAGGCGATACCGAGTGGTTTAGCTATGGAATTACCTGGATGTGGGGCTATAAGTTATTGCATCAGAACTCTCTTTTCAATATAATTCCCTCTATCGGTCCGGGTCTTGAATTGATGAATATTCGCGCAGGCAATGAATTGGAACTCGCAAGCTCTTTTGGCCCGACCTTAAACCTAGAGCTTGAGCTTCGCTTGCAGTGGAGCCAGTTTTCTGCCGGTTTATATGGTGGCTACAAAGTTGTTCGCCATTATGGCTGGGATGACATAAGTGTTGCTCCTGCCGTGTGGCCTTCCAGAGGCGATGTAAACGCAGACAGGGTGTTTGCGGGGGTAAAATTCTCATGGACAATGCTGAATAACTTCCAAAAAAGGGAAAAAGATCTTTTTTAGACCCTTGAAATTTGCCGGAAAATTTCTATATTTGTAATATGTTCAATTTAGGAGTCCATTAGCTTGCTTCCACCACGAGGTCGTCCACAACCGAATCGTCCCAAGGACGGCATTCGCATTAACCAAGAAATTAGAGTTCCCCAAGTTCGCCTGATAGATGCCAGAGGTGCCCAAGTAGGAATTGTAGATGCACAAAAAGCCATACAGATGGCCAAAGAAGCCGAGCTTGACTTGGTAGAAGTTTCACCTAATGCCACACCGCCGGTTTGCAGAATAATAGATTACGGTAAATTCCGTTTTGAACAGGCAAAAAAACAGAAGGCGGCAAAAGCCCATCAGCAATCAA
>Ga0209755_10003506_pt1 | contig 19600 bp, 15 predicted proteins | sample TergutCo191P1_FD_187301 | JGI IMG/M metagenome (GOLD analysis project Ga0209755, IMG submission 187301) | Cornitermes sp. P1 segment gut microbial communities from Petit-Saut dam, French Guiana - Co191P1 (SPAdes) (version 2) | ecosystem: Host-associated > Arthropoda: Insects > Digestive system...
CCAAATCCACAGTTTGCGCCATGTTTGGAACTTGAACTGCGGGCTGAACAAGAACAGCATCTCGTTAGAGGAATATCTGGAAAGCAACGGGCTTTCGTAAGTATTTTTCTGCATATTATTCGTCGCCCAAGCTTTTCCTGAACGCCTTAAGTTTTTCTTTTACCTCCGGATGCGAAATCGCGATAATGGAAGCTGCCAAATATGCGGCATTTTTTCCATTGCCTATTCCGACTGCCGCAACGGGAATTCCCGGGGGCATTTGAGCTACCGAGTAAAGCGCGTCTGCGCCGCCAAGGGCACCTCCATCGCATGGAACCCCGATTACAGGCAATGTGGAATGAGCAGCGAGGCAGCCCGGCAGGGCTGCGGAGAGGCCCGCAACGCCAATCAGAACTTCCAAGCCTCTACCTTCGGCTTCTTTTGAGTATCGCGCAACCTTATTGGGTGTGCGGTGCGCAGAAAGAACATTATATTCCCATTCTACGCCAAGTTCGTCTAAAACCGAGGTTATTTTATCCACAACGGGTTTATCAGAAGCAGAGCCGCTGACTATGCCTGCGAGCGTGCTCATTTAGTTAGCCCTTGCATCTGCGCCGTCCACGGCATAGGCTATAACTCCTACGGGGCAGCTATCTGCAGCTTCTTTGATTTCCGCTTCATGCGCAGCCAAATCTGCGTCGCTTTTAATTGCAACTTTTTCAGGCACTTCAAAAACAGCATCGCAAACCGCTTCGCATGCGCCGCACATGGAACATTCGTTCTCTGATTCGTCCAACCAAACTCTGGTGATAGCCATAAAGCTCTCCTTTTTGTGTTTACTCAGGGAATAAGATAGAAAAAATTACCCAAACCTCCCCGATTTTCGGGCATAAAGCACCACCGCAAAAACCGTCACGGGCAGCAACACTGCCGCAGTGGCAATGCTCGGCAAAGAATGGCCCTCAGCGAGCTGGTAAAAAAGAACCGCCAAGCACCATCCCAGAACAGTTGAATACAACGCCTGCAAAATCACAAGCGCAAAACCAACCTCACGCGCCGCCGCAGAAACAGCGGCAACGCAAGGCACATATAAAAGCACAAAAAGCAAAAAAGCAAAAGCCGCCGCTGAACTGTTGTTAAAAGCTTCCTGCATTGGCATTGATGCTAAAGAACTAAATGCGCCTATTATGGTCTCCTTTGCAAACAACCCCGAAAACAGCGCAACAGCAGACTCCCAATTATCCGAGCTTACTCCCATCGGCGAAAAAACAGGAACAATAGCTTTGCCTATAACTTCAAGAGCCCCAGCTGCATTGAGAACCCCTAAAACAGCTATTATGGGAATAAGAAGCTTGCCAACTTTTTTTATAAATGCCTTCAAGCGAAACAGCGCATTCAATGCCGCCGCTTTAATGCTTGGCCTGTGATAGAGCGGAAGCTCCATTATAAATGGCGCCAAACTCCCTTTATATACAATGCCTTTCAACAAAAGCCCCGTTATAATGGCAAGCACGATGCCGGTCATGTAAAGAGCAAAAACCATAACATCCGCATTGCCGGGAAAAAACGCTGCCGCAAAAAGAATGTACACAGGCAAGCGTGCCCCGCAACTCATAAATGGCACCATGAATACGCTTAGAATTCTATCCCTTTTATTCTCAAGATTTCTGGTAGCCATAATAGCCGGAACAGAGCAGCCAAAACCTATAAGCATGGGAATAAACGCCTTGCCGGGCAAACCCATAACACGCATTATCCTGTCCATGACAAAAGCCGCGCGCGCCATGTAACCGGAGCTTTCCAGCAGGCCCATAAAAAAGAACAGCGAAAATATTATAGGCAAAAATGCGGAAAGCGCTTGTATTCCCGAGCCAACGCCATCCGAGAGAATCAAAATGAGAACCTCCGGCGTATTTACGCATTCTAAAACATATCTCACTCCATCTACAAAAATAGCGCCGAATGCCATGTCAAAATAATCAATAAAGAACCCGCCAAGCTCAATCGTCAGCCAAAACAGCAAATACATCACAAGCAAAAAAATCGGGAGCCCTAAATATTTGTTCATAACTATTTTATCAATTTTATCGTTTTGAACATAAGGGGAAATTCCCTTTTTCACGCTCGCAGCCATTATGTTTTCTATGCGCTTGTAACGTTGCTCTGCCTGGATTTCTTCATTTTCGCCAGATGGCGGCGGCTGGGGCGGCGTTGCGGTATTTTGCAATTCCATGATTTTATTTATGATTTTTCCTTTGCTGCCGTGGCGCAATGCAGAAACGGCAATTACCGGGCTTCCCAGCTCCTTTTCAAATTTTTCCAAGTCTATGATGATTTTGTTTTTTTCCGCTGCATCTATCATGTTCAAGACAACCAGCATTTTAATGCCCATTTCCTGAAATATAGTGGTTAAATATAAATTGCGTTCAAGATTTGTGCTGTCCAGAACGTTTATCAGCAAATCCGCTTCGCCGGAAAGCAGATAATCGCGCGCCACACGCTCATCTTCGCTCCAAGCGTCCAAAGCGTAAATTCCGGGCAAGTCCACAAGCTTCGCATTTAAGCTTTTATGCTTGATTTCGCCGATTTTTTTGTCAACGGTGACTCCGGGCCAGTTGCCAACTTTTGCGTGTCCGTTTGAGAGCAAGTTGAAAATCGTGCTTTTTCCGGTATTTGGGTTCCCAGCAACAGCTATTGTGAGCATAAAACCACCTCCGCTTCGTGCCTGCGCAATGAAAGCCTGTAGCCACGCAATTCTATTTCTATGGGGTCGCCCAGGGGAGAGACCTTTACCACCGTGAATTCTGTGCCCTTTGTGAGCCCTAAAGCAAGCAGTTTGAGTTTATACTCTTTACCGGCATTGGGAGCATATTGTTCAACAAAAGCTTTGTCGCCGGGCTTAAGCGAAGCTATGAAAACAGATTGAGATTGAGACATAATCTCAAATATAGAAAATAATTTCTGCTTTGTCAAGGGTATTTTTTGTTTAAAGTTTTGTAAAAGAAAAATTCCGACAAACGTCATTTTTTGCGTCATTTTTGGCTGTTTTCACTTTTTTATGCATTTTTTTGATTTTTTTTCCTCTGAACTCCGTCTAAGTAATAGGACAAAAATAGGAGGTCATTTCATGGAAGTCAAAACGTCAGAACCCCGATTTTCGGGATTTAAGGATTTGCAGGATATGCAGCACGAGGTTCTTACCGGCAAAGTTATACGCTGCGCTATGAATGTGCATAATGCTCTTGGGAATGGCTTTCAAGAGGTTATTTATCAGCGAGCGCTGGAAATTGAGATGCAACGGGCAAATATGATTTTTGCAAGGGAAATGGAAATGCCGATTTTTTACAGAGAAATTCAGATTGGAACCAGGCGAGTTGACTTCTTTGTTGAAAATTTGATTATGGTAGAGCTTAAGGCATTGGCAGCTATTGAGAAAGTTCATTTAGCCCAAGCGAAAAATTACTTGGAGGCGTATAAAATGCAAATAGGGCTTTTAATAAACTTCGGAGCCACAAGCCTTGAATTCAAACGGCTTTACATAAGAAAATCCCGGAAATCCTAAAATCTTGAAAATCGGGGTTCAGACGTTTTGTATTTTTTGCGGGACAACGCATAAGAGCCGAGAAAATTGCTATATTACGGATAAGGATGTCGTAATGCTCAAGGATCGCTTGTCTAACATGCATTCAGCGCTTTACGGTGGGTATGAAGAGTTTACGGAGGTTGACATGACATTGAAGCAGATGCATGAGTCGAGTTCGCTTAGGGCTATTGAAAAAGCTGAGGCGAGAGCAGAAGTAATGGCCGCTAAAGCTGAGAAGCGCACAACAAGCAAAATTGCTAAGGCTATGAAAGCGAGTGGCGAGGCAATTAGCAAAATCATGGATTATACCGGGCTTTCCCGGCGTGAGATTGCGGCGTTGTAAAACGTCAGAACCCCGATTTTCAGGATTCAAGGATTAACAGGATTGTGGAATATAACACTCAAAAAAAATCAAGATGGTGAAACACCTGCTTTGGAGCGACTGCGAAAATAATTCAAAATGTTTGTAAATATACTTTCCCGTTTTTTTGGCTCTAAATCCGGCAATTCAGGAGAGTCTTCATCTATATAGGGTTCTATGTCTGCATCTTGCAGAGCTTTGGCACGCCGGAATACTTCTTTGTCTCTAGGAAACATTTTAGCCGCCTGCCTAGCAGTCACAACTATGATTTTGTCTTCCATAATACAATCTCCTTTCTTTTCTGCTCGCATGCCGAACGGAAATTAACCTTCTTTTTAAAAAACCACGAAGAGTAAAGCATACAGATAAAATGACTTCATCTACATTACCTATCGCTATATAACGATTTTCTCTGTAGTTGAATCGTTTATCTTTTCGTATAACTCTTGCGCAATCCAAAAAGACAGCAATGCCAGTCGACAAACTAAAGCCTCTGTGCTTTTCAATGTTTTTGGCATTCTTGGCCTCACTCCATTCGTACCTGTAAAACCTTTCTAAAATGTAATATACAAATTTCCCATAGTTTAGCACAAGGGATGGAGGTATAAATTAAACATAGTTGTAATTTAGAAAAACTTAGGCAGCTTGTCAAGGGTATTTTTTATTTTTGCGTTTTTGGAGCAGGGCGTTTCTTTGCCGGAAGCTAAAAACGTCAGAACCCCGATTTTCAGGATTTTAGGATTAACAGGATTGTAAGCATAATGCTGAGAAGTCAAGAAAATCCTTGAATCATGTGAATCATGGTTCTGACAATTGCGAGAGTACTCTGTTTAAGGATTTACAGGAAAAAGCCCCCTAATTTTGGGGCTTTTAGCGTGCGGAGATATTTCCTGATTTACCAGCCAGCACACCAAATCTTATCTACTGTACCGACAACTTTGAAAGTAGTTCCAACAACGGGTTTCGGAGACATAATATTATTTGTTGAATTATGACCACCAGAAACGGTTGTAGATCCAGTTACTTGAATGGAGCAGCCTACGCTTTGGTTATTCCAGTTGCAGTTGAATCTTACATTTGTACAAGTTCCTATAGCATTAACAGTGTAATCCCCGGCTGTCAGAGTAGGTCCTGAATTATTGTCTGTAGTTGTAATATTTACAGAAGTGCCGCCACCGCCACTTGCGCTGGAACTGCTCGCTGCTGCAGAGCTGCTACTTGGTGTAGTTCCGCCGCCACCGCAAGCAGGTTCTCCTCCTGTAGTGTTAAAGTCTCCTGCCCAATTTGGTATGTAAATATAGTACCCGCCATCTGCCTTCTGAACATTATCATTTGCAAGAGCATCAGAGCAGGTTCGCTGACCCCAGCCGGTATTTCCGCATCTGCCACCGACATCGCTATTGCCGCTACCTCTTAGCTTTATTCCATTAACCAGTAAAGCACCATTTTCATTTCCCATATTGCTAATGGTTGTGGCAAATACGCATCTTGGCCCGTTCTGATCACCGTTCTGGTTTGTTTTAACCACTTGGGCAAATGCAATATTATTGCACCAGCTAGGATTATATGCACAAGTTGCAGCACCGGTTACCGTTGCGCTTCCGCCGCAATTTGCGGTTAGGTTGGTTGGGTAATCTCCGCATTTGCCGCTGACGCTATAATTGTTGTATGTGCCTGCCATAGTGAAAAGGCTGCTCCATGTGCCGGGGCTTACATTAGTGCCGCTTCTGCTGGCTGTCCAGTTCACATTAGTCCAGTCGGCATTGGGCGTATTGCTGCCGTTATTGGAGCAAACATTGCTCGGATCGTCTAGAGTTACGGTTGGCTGCGTGGGAATTGTAGGCAAGGTGACATTCTGATTGGCTGTGCCTGTGCACTGATTTATGCTCGGAACACTTTTGACTGTTAATGATGTGTTGCCACAACGAATTTCTTTTGATAATGTTCCGCAACCAGAAGCAACGTAAGCCCATACATTGTAAGTGCCGGGAGAAACATTGCCTGACCATGGAGTTGAGCTGTAAGTTGCGCCACCAGAGCTTTGTCTCCAAGAGACAGAAGTGCTTACATCAGCACCATTTGAGCAAGTAGCTGTTGGAGTAGGAACAACGCCACCTGATTGTATAACATTGGAGGCATTCACAAACCTTGTTGTGTTGCCGGGAGCCCACGTGCAGCTGAGCGTTGGTTCAGGTGGCGGTACACAGTCAGGTTTAGTACCTGTAGCGACTGTGCTGCTGTACATTCTTCCCATGTAAATGTAATAACCATTGTCTATTTTTTCCGGCAATCCGCTAATAGTACCATGATAGCCATTGTAATCTTTTCCATTTATTTTCCAGTTCGTGCCATTCCATGTTCCAGATATTCCAGTTACATAATAGCATCTGGAACCTTGCTGATAATCAGTAGGTGCTGTATTCCACAAAACATCATTTGGGAATGTAGCTCCCGGGCAAATATCGTTGAAATTATTCGGTGCGGTTATGGCTTCGCATGGTTGCTGGTCGCCAATGTTTTTTCCTGAGCACGTTGCTGTTTTTGTGCCGGCTTGAGCACCGTTTATGCATACGGTTTGAACAGTTACGCTTCTGTTTGTGTCGGTTGCTGAAATGTTAGATGTTGCGTTGATTGCATAATTAACAGAAACGCCGGGTGTTGAGCTTGCTGCTGTGCCCACTGGTACGTTCCAATTGCCGATTCCAATGCCGCTAAAGGTGCTTGCGCTAATAGTTGGCCTTGCGCAAGTTGTCACATTGCCGTTGGTCACAGACACTTTCAGCGAAGGTGTGCTGCCAACATAGTAATCCGCAGTGCCGTTGCCCCATTCGCAAGTTATTGACGGGGCAATCTCATCTACCACCACAATATTGCCGCTGCATTGCACATTGGCATTGCCAGAAGTTGTTGCATTTTCGCTGCAGGTTACACCCATGCTTATGCTTATAGTGCTGCCAACAGCTCCATTTGTATTATTCGGGCTTGCGCTGTAAGTGAATGTTGGCGTTCCGCAGGGCCCACGCAAATCGTAATTATCCTTCACATATTGCGACAAATCCGTGGGCAAAGTGGTCCCTTTTATCACCTGCAAACCGCTCTCCAGCTCGCAAGATACCAAACCGATAATAAGATTATCCAAATTTATATTCACAGCAGAAGTAGCAGATAGAACCTCGCTTCCTCCGGTTGTCTTTAGATAGTTTTCTCCGCCACATGACGCATTAGGCGAACAACTCCAGCTTACCTGGCCACCCGGATGCGTCACGGAATAGACTGCGCCGTGATAGACTTCGCAAGAGCCTGCGCAAACGAATTCTCGCTGATTTGCGGGCACATTGGCATTAGTTGTTCTTAACGTCACCTGCTCATCGCGGCCGGTTACCGTCACAATTTGCTTTTTCCACGCCAAATCAAATTCAAACGACACCTTTTTGTCTCCTTGCAATGCGCTTGAAACCTTAAGGCCTAAATTTCTATTTAAATCCGTAATGTTGGGTGGTGCTTCGCAAGCTTCCGGAATTGGGGGCACTACGCTAGCCTCAGCAGTCTGGCCTGAAACAACATCGCATTGCCAGCCGCCACCTATTCTTATGGTGGATCCTGTGCCGCAAGCCAAATTAAGCCATTCTGTTCCGGAATTGGGGCAAATAACCATCTCGTTGCAAAGAGTGCTGCAAGGGATTCTTTCAATGTCAAGAATCGGCATTATCCTGGTTATGGTAATTTCATCCGGAGAAACAACATCAGCTCCGTCGGCTGTTAAAAGCTTGACCACTACGGGAGACGATGTTTGGCTAGTAGTATCAATGCAGAATTGGTATGCCAGCTTTGAAACTTCGCCCACTTGAAGCGTCACGGACTTTGAAGGCTCCAAGAGACCTTTCCAGCCGGATGGTTGGCCTGGGCTTGCGGAATGCAGCAGTTCAAGATAAGCTGTGCGCGAAGCATATTCTTCGTTTAGCTCTGTCACTACATAAACATTTGCGCATGGGTTCTTATCATCTACCGCTACGGTCGTCTTTCCGCCGTCTGCTTCAAGCCAAACCTTTGACTTGCCGCTTTCACCGGATACCTTTACATAGAAGTCCGAATGCGGAACCGGAAGGTTCCCCTGGAATCTGCATGTATAAACATCCGCAGCATTGTTTCCGCTTGGCTTAAAGCCTTTATCGCAAACAGGAGCGTTTGTCGCAGTGTCTTTAAGCTCTGCGCCGGCCAAATACATATAAGTATAGAATCTGCGCAAAGAATTGCTGGGACTCAACTGGTTGGTAGTCAAACGCACAACGCGCGGCATCACCAGAATTGAAGATTCAAGCTTAGCAGTTGCAGCTTGCGGAGCACGCTCTTTGGTTATCTCCTTGTTTTCCAGCTTTACCAAAAGCCTGCTGGCAATAGGTATCCAGTGAATGTCGGGGATTCCGTAAACTGGTTTTATACAATTCGGATCTATGCTGGGATCGCATTCAGGACCAGGAGGCTTAACTTCTTTTGTGCTTCCCAAGATGCCGGCACTTAAAAGCGAGTTAAACAGGTCTTTGTTGAAGTTAATGTCTGTGTCCACTATAGGCCCGCTTTTTGCGCCATTCGCAAGGAAAATGGTTCCGTTCAAGGTTGTGCTGCCACTTGCCCCGGCTATGTCTTTTTCGCTATAGATAAAGTAATTGCGGTGTTTGCCATCGTTTCTGCCTCCTGTAAGCGCCATTGTTCCGGTTGCGCCTTCCATAAGGTATATGAACACAACAGCATCCTTCGTGGTTTCACCCAGTTTCATGTTAGTCACATTCTCTTTGAAAACGAAAATAAATTTGCCGTCAAACTGGTCTCTTTCAGTGTGCCCTTCGGTAGCTTTCAAATTAACTGCGAGAAATTGCTCCCCTCCGTTGCTGTAAAGCAATTCTCCATTTTTATAATCTTTCAAATCTGCGTAGCACTGATTTACGTTATTTACAAAGGCAGCTTGCGCTCCACCGCCACCGCCATACCACCTAGCTTGATTATGGATATTTCCATCAGTGCCGTTTCTTTCTCTCAAAAGCCTAACGCATGCCGGAGATATGCTTATTAATCTATTATTCGTGTATGTTCCGTTGTTGAAATTTCCTTCATTTGCCATTGCGGTAAGCGTGTCTGCCTTGGCTACCCATTGCGACTTGGTTGATTGCGGAAGCTCAAGCGGATCAGGAACGCAAAGCTCAACTCTCCCGTCCGGTCGTCTGCATTCTTCCACCTGCACTGCAAGTGAATCCAGATTGGTTGCGCCAGCCAGCTTGTTTTGCGCAGTAGGATTTGAAACATTGGTGCCGGAGTATGAATTGAAATTAACTCCGTTAGTGTTTCCATTGGTGTTGCGCCATGCGTTGCCGCTTACAAACGTTGCGTTAGGCACGTACACATTGCCGCTCTGCGTGGCAAAATTCATTCTGTTGGCATTATTGTTTGAGCCTTCAAAATTTATATCCGTCCAAAAACCCCTGCCTACGGTAAGGCCCGTGTAATTGGCAAAGTTTCTCTGATAAGCTCCGCCACCAAATGTGCCGCCGCCGCCATTTACAAATAAATCATTGGTCACATTAAAATTTCCATGCGTGCTGGTCGCTTTTGCCGAGCCCCATCTGACATCTCCTCTAACATCGGCAAGCAGCATTTCGCCCTGCACCAACATTCCGTCGTTGTTTACGCCAGTGATTCTGCCTCCCAAGGTCATGTTTCCCATAACAGCGAAATTAACGCTGTTTGTTATGTTGCCAACCACAAACAAATCCCTCATAAATAAAGGCTTGCTGGTTGTTGTCATGTTGCCGCCCACGAATGCATGGCCGCATATCGTGAAGCCCCTCGGATGGAAGTCGCCTGTTACATATAAATTGCCCATGGAATCAGGATGGTTACTGGTGGGATGGCAGCCTATTCTGTTATCGCCATTATCCTGAAAAGATAAATTTCCTGTGGCTATCAGATTTCCCGTGGTTGTTATGCCGTTTATTTGAATATCTCCGTTGTTCACCGCATTCAAAACCGCAGACGAAAACTTGCCTTGCGTGTTGCCGGAAAAAGAACCGAAAAAAGCGTATTCAAAATCGCTTTCCATATTCACATCATTAGCAGGCACATTTATCTTGTACAATCCATCCACGCTAAAAATGGCAGTCTGGCTCACTCGTGAACTGTCTCTCGCTCTGCCTTCCACCAAAATTTTCAGCTTCATAGGCTTGGATATCGTATCTACGCCCATCAAATAAGCATCAAATTCTTGCCCTCGGACGCTGCCCACGCCACCCAAATCTATTTTAATAGGTCTTCTTGGATTATTTTCCCAATACGCAGTCACCAACGCAGACGCATCTACGGCTCGGTTGGTTAGCCAGCCGCGCACAGCGTCTATGCCGCTCTCGCTCGCCTGATAGGCCTCGCTCTGCTTGAGGCGCGCGCCACTAGAAAAATTTTCCGAATTTATCACTCGGAAAATAACAACGCTCGCTGTGGTAGCTGCAAGCATGAACATGAGAACAGCTATTAACGAAATGCCGTTTTTGTAATTGCCTGTTTTCATAAAGCCTCCTTTATGGTTTGACTGTAACGCCATTGTTTGGGGTTGTTATAGTCATGCCTTTTTTATCGCTTGAAAAAGTCCCTGCTTTTTCACCTCTATGCTGAAATTCCATCACAAGCTCAAAAGCTTTTGCGTTGGTTTTTTGCCTTATTCTTTCGGCAATGGGAGTCATGGCTTCCGTGCCGTAAATTTCATCCTGCGGAAAGTGGAAAGTTTCATCCGGTTTGCGATATACCTTGAACTTGCTGATTCTAAGCTTGCCGGCGAATGCCTTGGGCGAATAAAATGCGAATGTAAGGGCAACGCAGGCATCGGATATATCATCTTTGCTAGAAAATTCCGCATGCCTCACCAAGCTGGTAGCGGCACCGTCTTGCGGAGGGTAAAAGAGAACATCATTAGACACAGAGGCGTCCTCTTTTCCATCTTTTCTAAATCCAACCGCTATGTGATCCTTGCCGGGCTGGAACTGCGTGCTGTTGAAAACAGACTGCGAATCTGCTGTTGTGGCCGCTATGATGAAAGGCATCTCAAATTCAACGGCATAAGTCTCGCCTTTATAAAGATCTATTTTGAAGCACGATTGCCAGTCGGTTGTGCCGGGGCCGGCAAGGTAAAGTTCGTTGTGGGTTTTGGCGGTGTTATTGGAATTCAGGGCGAAAGAAGTTATTGCAACTTCCGTGCCACTGATCTGAGATGGAGAAGCGCTTATAACATTACCATCGCTAGGCCTCGCTACAAGCGTAAAATTGGCATTTGCGCTCGTCTGGGGGAAAAGCGTGTCTTGCTTAACAATGTTTTCCCTTCCGGGCGTTGAAGGCGTAATTTTAAAATTCAAAATAGAGTCTGCTATAAGAACCGGCTCAACGCTGTTCACGCCGTTTGCAGCCGGGCAAACCGAAAGATCATTATCCGTTGGCGCGCCGGAAGGCCGAGACACTGTTGCGCATCTGCGATACAGCTCGCGCGAGCCTTCTCTGGCAGCCCATGATATTTCGCGAACGCCAAGATAGCGCCCGGCATCGTCAAATGCGGCCTTTCTGAACACAAGGCTATCAAAAAAAGTAGAATCATTATTAGCAGATTTTCTGCGAACAAGCGTATAAGAAGACGAATCGTTGCCCGAGGCATTCCAATATACCGACGCATCTGCGACACTAATTTCATAGATGTCTGTTATTGCAATTGCGCTTTCTCCCCCGACCTTAACTCCCATCTGGGAAATATCTTCCCTAATCAGATTTGAAACCTTGCCGAGCGACTCCGCCGTCTTTATCATATTATGGCTGCGAACCCGCATAATCGTGGAATCGCTAAATACCTGGCCAGCCACAACGATTATAAAACCGAGTATGGCCATATAAACAAGAAGCTCAATTAAAGTGAAACCGGACTTGCGCATATTCACCTCACCACCTTAGCCATTGTAATGGACTGCGTTGAACTTTTGAAACCCCATGAAATTGTCGCTTCAAGCCCTTTTGCGAATGTGTTTTTTTCACGGTCTTCAATGACTTGCGAGCTTACCCTGTTGGCTCTTGTGAAATCAGTGCTGTCTATGGCGCTTCTAACGTCATCCGGAGCCTCATCCAGAAGCTTGACCTGCACAGTGTATTCCACTTTGGACTTCATGTAGCCGGAGCCGGGGCTTTTGTCTAACTGAGGCTTGCCGTCAAAATAATATGTGAACTTGCCATCCTCCCCAGGTTCAGGAAAAACAATTTTGTCGCCGTTTACTGTATGCTCTACAAGCGAATTTAAGCCAACGGAGCTAAGCGAATCCAGAATATGCTGGGCAACAATATTGGCAGCGTCTCTAGCCCGTACCCTAAGCACAGACTCCCGATTGCCTTTCTGCAAAATATTCAAGCCTACGATGAGAAAAGCCAGAACCACAGCCGCAACCATGACTTCCATCAAACCAAAACCTGATTTCTTTTTCATAATGCCTCCCAATCGTTGGAGCCACGCTTTATGTGAGCGGTGAAAGCGTTCTTGCCTACTGTTTTCACTGCGGCAGCGCAATAGTTTCTTGCACCGCATGCTACAAAGCAACCCTCCTCTATTATGCCGGAAAGCCCTATCCGAGGCTCGGCCTTCAATCCGTCGGCATTGTGATTGGCGCAGCCACTGGGGCCGGCATCGGTTTTGCCAAAAAAGCCACTGCTCAAAGAAGTCTCTATTTTAGTCGCAACCCCTTCTATTTCATACTGAATATTGCCGCTTTGAATAGGAAGTGATATGGTAACGGGCTTGCCCTGCCTTTTCCCCTCCGCAATCGCGCGCTCGGCAAAAGTGCGCATAGCTTGCGCAGATTCCTTGGCGCGGTTGGTGAAAACGAGTTCCATCAGGCTTGAGTAGGCAAGCGCAGAAAGTATGCCTATAAGAATGACTACGGTGAGGACTTCCAACAAGGAAAATCCACCATAAACACTGCCAAAAGCCGCTTTTTTAGGGACAACTGTTGGGGCGGCGGTTTGCCTCGCTGGCATAGACGGACTCGCCAGGGTGCTACAATGATGTTTCCGAACAATTTCCATAATGCGCCTCTACACGAATACGAACCAACTATCTCTACAACAGCTGGTCTCAGATTCAAGGATATCCACGTACATAATATATATAATTTTAGGGGCAAACGTCTAAAAGGAGGAACATTTTTGGAAAAAAAGTTGATTTTAGGTGATTTTCTTGTCAAAATTTCACATTTGAGGGGAAAACGGAAGCTTTGGAGTGACATCTTCGGGGACTACCTGGCAGATTTCACAAAAACAGCCAAAGCTAAAGATTCCTGGAAAATACAAGTGGAAAAGCAGATTTTCACCATAAAGCAGTGGTTTCGCAGTCAAAAAATCGTCTATTATAGCGATTTGACCAGAGAAAAAGCACGGAGCTATGCCGATTGGAGGGGAAAAAAATCCGCATCTACCGTTAATAAAGAGCTTTTAAGGCTCAGAGCGGTAATCAAATTTGCGGAAAGATTTCTGGGACTGCCTCCAAATTTCGCCTTTGATGGGATAACGGTAAGGGAAACAAGCGAAAATACACGGCTTGTAACCCCGTTCTCCATCACTGAATGCAGGAAAATTCTGGAATGGCTTAAAAAAAAGCCCTACTTCCACGATATGATACTGCTAATGCTCCTGACAGGAATGGAAAACAAAGCCATCAGCCTGATGACCAAGGAATGGTGGCATTTAAAGGAGAAGTTGCTATTTGTGTTTCCGCACAAAGTTTCCGGCGTGATAGATGCTAAAAACCAGCATAGAGCCCGGAAAATACCCATCACAAAGACAATGCTCGAAATTTACAAAAGAGGGCACGTTTTTGAAGGTAGTAGCAGGAAATTCAACTTCAAATGCCAAAAACTATTCAAAAAGTGTACCAATATGACAGGAATAAATAACGTTCATTGCCATAAATTCAGACACACCTTCGCAAGCCAAGCTCTGAGCGCCGGCTACGATGTTGTGAGGGTATCCAAAATGCTCGGGCACAAGAACATTAACGTGACTTTAAAGCACTACGCAGACTTTATTTTTAGCGAAAGCGATGCGGGTTTTGAAGGCATGGTTAAGATCCACAAGGAGTGGCTCAAGTATCTGAATGAAGGTTATTTTAAGCTAGTGTCGTAATTATTATAACTGCCGCCCCAGCAGTATTTGCGTTTTTCATGGGGAAAGTCGATAAATATTGTAGGGGCGGCTTTACGTTAATAGAACTTTTGGTTTACATTGCTATAATGGGTTTCATTATAATAGTGGCAGGGAGGGCTTTCTCGGATTCAACCGGAATGCGGGTACGCAGCCAGAATATGCTTGGCAGCGCAGAAGAAGCCGGAAGAATTTCCACCATCCTAAAAGAAGATATATCGCAAATGGGCACAAAAAGCTGGGGAAGGTCAAGCGCAAGCGCAGGCGTGAGCATAATGGTTTTTGAAACGGAAACTTCCGTGCACATTAATTACAACAACGGCAATTCAAGCGCATCCAGCACGGATTTTAGCTCTTATGTTCTAACAAAAACCGGAAACTATGACGCTCTAACATTCTTTAAAACTCACTACGATGCGAGCGGCATTTGCGGCGCAGTGCTGGAAATAGAATGGTACGTAAGAGCAGACAGCACGCTTATGCGCAAGTGCAGCCATTCCAAGCCGGTAAAATGCACTGGGCAGTTCAACGCAGATACGGAATGCCCCAGCGAGCCTGTGGAGATGGCTCGCAACGTCGCTGGGTTCAGATTATTGCCGTCAAGGCCGGGAACCGAGAATATCTCGGGTGGAGGGGTTTCCGACATATTATTCCCGGCCACTGGCAACTCATTCAGGCTGCTGGCTTCAACAGGAGGTTTTCGCGACGGGCCAACGGCAGTGCTTAACGGCTTTACCCAGAACTCATCTTCAAGCACCGTGCATATAAACTTTTACCTTGCGGAAGCAGGAGCAACGTCATGCAAAGAGCTAACATTCCTGGATGGCGAAGAGTATGCAATAAGCTTTGAATTGCGATGCGATAATCCTGCGTGCAGAAGCGTCGCTACCAATGAGAAATTCAATCCTATGGTCATGTTCCAGCCTGGAAACGATCATTTGTCCGTAGGGCTTAGAAATTCCGATATGAACGGAACAGCCATATCCGGCGTGCCGGACTTTTTGTTCTACCCTCCGCTGGACGCAACCGCAAACAAAATCAGGAATTTTCAGTTCAGCGTTCCCGAAGAAACAAAAGCATGCATTGGGATGACAACTGCGTTTTACAGCCCTGCGGCAACGGGCCGCTTGGAAGTTGAGAACTTCAAGATTTCCAGAAAATCAGACAAGGTTTATCACTTTGACAAAGGGGATTTGAATTACAATCCCCAAGCAGCCACAACCCCGAACAAGGCATCCGTAAAAGCATTTGAGCTCACTTTGAGAATAAACAAAAAAGGCGAAATAAATAACACAATCACAGTGATACCTGTTCCAAACAACGGCGTTCTTGCAGGAGGAATTTAATATGAATCGCAAAAACGGCAAAAACGGTTTTTCCCTGCTGGAAGTGCTGGCGGTAATTGTTATCATAGGCATTCTCTCCGCTTTGGCATGGGTGAACATGAACGAGCTTATACAGACCAACAAGGCAAAAGAAGCAGCCAGAACGCTCACCGCCTTTGCGGAAAGAGCGCTCGCTGAGAGCAAAACTCGCAAAGAAGCAGTGACCATAAGCTTGACAGGAAGCACCATGCAGGCGCAGGGCTCCGAACTGTTGCTCAACCAATCGCTGGTGAACGGCTTTTCGGTTAAGGAAAGCCCCAAACCAGATCTGTGCGGAAACAGTTTTCTAAACAATGTCACTTCGCAGATAAGAATAGGAATTTCCGGCATAGACGGCGCAGGATGCTTTATAGTTTGCAACAGCAGCAACTATTGTGGCAGCGCGGTGAAAACAACAGAGAAAAATTCGTTTACGGCGTATATAAAGAAAAAGAATTCCAATAGCTGGGAGGCACTATGAAACGTGGCTTTGGTTTAATTGAAGTTATAGTCGCTGCGATTGTTCTCGCATTTTTGCTGATTGCGCTTAACATCATTCAAAAAGGCAACAGAGAGAGCATACTCAGAGTCAGGGCTAGGGATGCAGCCAACGTTGTAGCGCAAGAAGTAATAGATTCCATTTCATCGCTTGGCTCGGCGAGCGTGCCGGTAAATACATGGGCATGCAGGGAAAGCGAGGGAGTTGCGCAAGAGGAATCTTTGTGCAGAACACGTGTTTTCACAGGTTCCGTATCCAGGATTTTGAAAGACACTATGAATATTGTTATGCCATATTGGGTTATGGTTGACGTGAAGCCGGAAGATCCGCTTCAGGTGGTGAACGAACAGACAAGTTATTTAGCGGCCCTTGCTCCCGGAAGCAGCAATATGCTAAGCGTAAGGCATCAATTTGCAAAACATGTTGAGGTAACAGTTAATTGGAAATTCAAAAATTCTGAACAGTCGATAAATGTCTCGACTGTAATAAGGTAAAAGGAGGTCATATGAAAAACTCTTATAAATCCGGTGTTTCGCTAATCGCCGTGTTGATGTTCATGCTTGCGGCAACTACAGCGAGCATAGTGGTTTTCCGCTGGATTGCGCTGGAAAACTTTTCCAGCGGAGCAAGACTTAAAGCAAGCGAGGCGTATCAAGCGTCTCAGGCGGGCTTAGAAGCCGTGCAAGGCTGGCTTACAAACAAGGGCGCAGACGCAGGCGCCCTGATAAAAATTTTCGATGACCAGGTTGCGAAACAGCCTGTGCTTATGATGAGCAACGGCGAGGATTTGCTGGGCGGCATGCATAGCAACAGGCAACAGAATTTTAAGGTTTACCTTATTGGAGTGAACACGGATACACAACCTTACAAGCTTAAATTTTTGAGCGAAGGCACGGCAAGAGACGGCTCAAAGCACAGCCAAGTTGGCATCTTTGATGTGGAAGGATTGTACAAAGTGACCGTTTACAAACCTGTGGATATAGACGCTCCGGATATTCCGGCATTTTTCGGAGGCATAAGCGCCAACACGCAGGGCAGATTTTCAAGCGCGATAATAAACGGCGATTTAAATGTAAACGGCTTATCCACTCAGGGAGATTTGATTGTAACGGGCAATATGAGCGTACAGGATAACGGCGAAAGGTTTATAGGCTGCAAAAGCGCATCAGACAATACAAGGACAGGCGACATGTATGTGTTCGGAAATACGCATTTGAGAGGATTCACTGTTTGCGGCGATGCTTATATAGGCGGGCGGCTGGAAACAACAAGCAATCCGCAATTCCTTAAAAGTCTTTATGCGGAAGGCGGAATTCAAAGCAACGGGTTGCGCGTTTATGAGCATGTGACGCTTGGCGGAAACCTGACCACAAACGGAAGCTTGGTGACATTCGACGGCAATTTGGTTATAGACCCGCAGCTCGGCAACACGGCGCAAATTTCCATAGTTGACGGTTCTCAGATAAGAGTTTCCGGCAGCGTTTGGAGCATGAGCAATGTATTTACGGGTAACAACAACAACGATAAATACAATAACGTAGTTATGGGCAATGCTGGCAAAAGCCTTATTATTCCATCTCCGTCTGCGATGAATTGCGCTATTTCAAATGATGCGGCGCGCAATTGCGGCAACAACGCAAATCGCTGGTATCAGCTGACAACCGGCACAAACTACGCTCATTTCTCAAGCCAGGCTACGCATCAGCAACCCAGCCCTGCAAATAAGCCTCAAGGCGCAAACCTATTAACAAGCATGGCAGAGCAAATAACCGATTGCCCAAAGCCGGGCGGCGGCACATATAAATGCGTTCCGGACCCTCTTGAAGTGCCGGATAACACCAGAGATATTTGGATTGCCAAAGGCAAAAAGCTGGATTCTCTGGTCAATATAAAAAGAGATACCGTAGGCTTGCCCAAAGCATGCATTCGCCTTGTGGCAAGGCCCAAAAATGCTAACGGCACCGGCAACAGCATTAATACGGGCTATGATTCGCATTGGCTCTTTGGGGATGGTGTTAGCGGCGGCACATGCGCGGATTATCCGTCTAAGGGCGATATAGGAGCATGCGCAGGCAACGGAGGGCGGTACAACTTCGCAAGAGCGGCAAATGATTGCTATGCTGCTTTGCAGATAAACGATTCTAAAAATGTTTTATACCAAAACGGCGATCAGGGGAAAAAATTCCTGGCTATTGTTGTGAACAATCCGGAAGAAAAATCTCCTGCCAACGGCGATTATTTTAACGGTAACTTTATATTCGCTTTTGAGCAAAACCCAGGCGCTACTATAAAGCTTCCGGCCACTACAACTAATTCCAGCATATTTCTATACTTTAAAGAAGGCACAACCAGAAACATGCCTTTGGAGAACAGTTGCCTGGGTTTGCCAACTCCATGCAAGCGCAATTACTTTATATTCAGCGAAAAAGACATCGCAGGCTCAAGCGGAAGCGCAACTCTCAACGGAGCGATTTTCTTGGCGAACGGCTCAAAGATAACAGGCAGCTTGCCGGATGCATACATAGAATTCAATGCGGATCTTTACAAAGACTTGACTGAAGCAGGCATTGTGAAATCTACGGAAGGCGGTGATAAAGATGGCGAAGATGACGACAACGGAAATCAAGTTGAAGACAGCTATTACATTCCTTCGACTTCGCATTTGAAAGTCAAAAAGGAGAGCCAGTATGCCAACGAAGAAAATCTGGCCGGCAGCATAAACGCAAGACCTGCGATTCTGGTTTTGCCAAGGGTGATTTATTTAACCGAGTCTGATGTAACCAGAATAAGCTCCGGCACGAGCAAGCTTCAGGATTATTACAGAGTGCTTTACTTGAACGGAGCCGTAAAACCCAATACGGAAAATAATCCGATATGCCCGCCTGGTTATTTAACTTCCGGAGCAATGGACACGCCTTGCACTCTAACAAGCCAATCCGCAGCATGCAACAGCAGCAATCTTTGCAGCAACCATCCATTCTATGTTGTTTTGGCAATATCGGGCTCTTCGTCTGCCGGAACTTCCAGCAGTTCGTCGGCTATCGCAGAAAGTTCCAGCAGTTCCGGCACAATTCTTCTTTGCGACGGCAGCAGCTTAGGCTATGGCGGCATTGAGGGCACTGCAATAACTCAGCCTTTGCTGTCTTGCAGCGACGGTTCAACTCCTTTCAATGTAACATGGAGCCCGGTCATTAATTGGAGCAATCCTGTTTACGGCACTTACAATAATATAACGGCAACAGCGGACTGCGCCTCCAGCCGTTTAACATCCAACAGTTGCGGTAGCTTGGAAGTGGCTTCTAACACCACATTGAGCTGTACTGTCCAAGGCAGGGTAAAAGAAGGCACTGCAATTCCAAATGCCAACAGAACCATAACTTGCAGCAATGGAGTGACCGCTACAAATATCACTTATTCCAACATCAATTGGAACAATCCGGTGGCAAACATTTACGCAGGCAACATTAAAGTAACAGCTGATTGCGGCTCGGTACCCAATTTGCAAGCGAATTGCTCAGGAACTTTAACTGTAGTCGGTTTAACCTGCACTAACAACGCTTTGTACGCAAAAGCGGGCGGCATTATTCCCGAGCCAACTTTGCAATGCA
>Ga0209755_10003507_pt1 | contig 19596 bp, 14 predicted proteins | sample TergutCo191P1_FD_187301 | JGI IMG/M metagenome (GOLD analysis project Ga0209755, IMG submission 187301) | Cornitermes sp. P1 segment gut microbial communities from Petit-Saut dam, French Guiana - Co191P1 (SPAdes) (version 2) | ecosystem: Host-associated > Arthropoda: Insects > Digestive system...
ACTCCAGACGCAAGGTTTTTCTTTGCTTTTTCGCTATTTCCTTGCATCTAGTATATCATAGTTCGCCAGGTTTTTGTAGTGTTTTCAATGCTTTTTTGACTTTTCAGTGTGCCCTAGAGTAAACAAAATACCTGCCTTTACGCAAAAGCTGCACAATCAACCGATTGCGCAGCTTTTGCATTAGAGAGGTTTTAAGAACACGCTAAATGCGGGGTCTATGATTTCAGGGATTCAACCAGCGCGTCTACAAGACCTTCCATTTCCGGATCATTTAGCTCACTCAGAGCAGAGTTTACAGAAACCCTGTCTTCAAGAATTGTGATTTCTTTTAGCTCTTTGTCTAAAAACTCGTAAATGAGGTCGCCGGCTTCCGGTGCCCACGAGCCGTTTTCCATGATGGCGAATGTGCGCTTTTGCAGATTCAGAGCCTTCATGTCCATCAGGTAGTTGTGAATTAGCGGATAAATGCCCAGGTTGTATGTCACAGAAGCCAAAACTACGTGACTGTACTTGAATGTGTCCGCTATGAGGTATGACACGTGGGTTCCTGAAACATCATACATCTTGACATTCTCAACGCCTTTTTCCACAAGCATCGTGGCGAGCTTGCTGGCGGCTGATTCTGTGTTGCCGTACATAGATGCATAGATGATAAGGACACCTTTCTCCTCAGGCTCATACCTGCTCCATTTGTCATACTTGTCTATTATATAGCCCAGATTTGTGCGCCATACAGGGCCGTGCAACGGGCAGAGCATTTTTATGTCTATGGTACCGGCTTTTTTGAGCAAATGCTGCACATGGGGGCCGTATTTGCCGACAATGTTTGTCAGATACCTTCTGGCACTGTCAATCCAGTCGCGGTCGAAGTCTACTTCGTCATCAAACAGCTTGCCGTCCAGTGAGCCGAAGGATCCGAAGCCGTCAGCTGAGAAGAGAACGCCATTTGTCACATCAAAGCTCACCATGGCCTCAGGCCAGTGGACCATTGGAGCAAACACAAATGCTATCGTATGAGCGCCGAAGGTGCGGGTGTCGCCCTCTGAAACTTCGTCCATGCGGTCGTCATCAATATGGAATCCAAACTGGCGCATGAACATAAATGCTTTTTCGTTACTGATAACTACGGTTTCTGGGTAACGGAGCAGTATTTCTTCAATGCAGGCAGCATGGTCGGGCTCAAGATGGTTTATTATCATGTAGTCGAGGGGTCTGCCGTCTAGGACATACTCAACATTTTCCAGGAATTGGCGGCAAACTGCCCAGTCCACTGTGTCAAACAAAACGGTTTTTTCGTCCATCAGCAAGTAGGCGTTGTACGAAACTCCCTCGGGAATTGGGTGGATGTTTTCAAATAGCGCTAAGCGGCGTTCATTTGCGCCAACCCAGTATAGGTCATCTGTCACTTTTCTTACGCAATGCATAGTTTAAGCCTCCTGTTCGTATTTAAGTGTTTAGATAAATTGTTCTTTGTCTTCGCCGCATACGGGACATATCCACTCATCAGGCAGCATTGCAAAGGGAGTACCTTCCAATATGTCGCCTTCCGGGTCGCCTAAGCCTTGATCATATTCGTATGCACAGCCGCTGCAAATATGGATTTTGTAGCTCGGCGGCAGTTTCTTGGGAACAGCTCTCTTGATTTTCTTGGGCTGCTCAACCAGCTTTTTAGGTTGCCCGTTGTCGAGGGCAGCAGTTAGAAGCGGAAGAATTTCAGCAAAGTCGCCAACGATTCCATAGTCGCAATTTTTGAATATTGGTGCGTTAGCATTGTTGTTAATGGCAACTATTGTTGATGCGCTTTTGATTCCCTTCAGATGCTGTCCTGCGCCTGAAACACCGATGCCTATGTATAGGTTGCCGGTAAATTTCTGGCCTGACATGCCGATATATCTGTTAAGCGGCATATATTTCTGATTTTCCGCTACAGGGCGTGAACAACTTATTGCAGCACCTGCCTGATGAGCCAGAGCTTCAGCAAACCCAAGGTTTTTCTTCTCTCCAATGCCCTTGCCTACGCAGACTACGCGCCCGGCTGCTGATACTGGGGTCTGTGGGTCAAGGCCTATTGTAAAGTCATAGCCATCCGCTTTAAGGGCTTCTACCAGCTTTGCAACACGCTCTTTAACAGGGCCGTCGCTTAGGATAATCTTCTTTCTAACCCCTGTAACAGGGCCTCCGGCCTTCTTAACCTTTACGGCTGATTCCTTTGGCGGCTTGCCTACGATGTAGCCTGCCACTACGGCGCGGAGAATCTCGTTGGTGCCCTCATAGATGGTGCATATCTTGGCATCTCTGTAATGCCTTTCTACAGCCATGCCCTTCATAAAGCCTGAGCCTCCGAAAATCTGGAGGGCATCGTTTACAATCTCCAGCCCCAGATCTGACGCATACTGCTTGGCCATGGCGGCTTCCATGCCATACGGCTGCTTATTTTCCTTCAGGTCGGCTGCGCTGTATACCATCAGGCGGGAAGCGCGGAGCTTGGTCGCCATGTCGGCAATTTTGAATGAAATCGCCTGGTTATAAGCGATGGGCTTGCCGAACTGCACACGCTCTTTCGAGTATGCAAGGGCTTCCTCGAAAGCTCCTTGAGCTATGCCGAGGGCTTGAGCTGCAATGCCGATTCTGCCACCGTCAAGTGTTGCCATTGCGATTCTAAAGCCTTCGCCCTCCTTGCCGAGAAGATTTTCCTTGGGTATTCTTACATTGTTAAAGACAAGCTCACATGTAGATGAGGACCTGATGCCCAACTTGTCATAGTGGTCGGTAAAGGTGAAGCCTTGGCGGCCTTTTTCCACTATAAATGCACTGATTCCGCGAGCGCCCATGCCGGGGTTCGTGACGGCTGTGACAACATAAATTTCAGCGACATCTGCGTTTGTAATGAAAATTTTGCCGCCATTTAAGACGTAGAAATCTCCGTCTGGGTCTGCTGTTGTTTCCGTTCCCATAGCATCACTGCCAGCATTTGTTTCTGTCAGTCCGAAGGCTCCGATTTTTTTACCTTGGGATAGAGGGGTTAAATACTTCTCTTTTTGTGACTCTGTGCCATAGGCATAAATTGGCCATGCGCACAGTGAGGTGTGGGCGGACAAAATAACACCTGTGCCGCCGTCAATCCTCGAAAGTTCTTCTACTGCAATGGCATAGCTCATAAAGTCAAGCTCTGCACCACCATACTTCTTAGGATACGGGATACCCATCAAGCCCATTTCTCCGAGCATCTTCACCTGTTCTACCGGAAAAGTACTTTCTTTATCAAGCGCAAATGCAATAGGCTTGATTTCTTTCTCCGCGAATGCCCGGACCTTCATACGTAAGGCCTCGTGTTCTTTTGTGGTCTGGAATAACATATACCATGAACCTCCTTTTTTTGATGTTATTTTGCGGAAACTAACGAGCCGGCCTCCTTCCCTGAATTTATGGACTGGGGTACCTGCCGAATTTTTTCCGTTTAATAGCTGACGTTGAACCTTTTCTCAAAATCTGCCTTGAGCTCTTCACGGAAATTCGGATGTGCGATGTCAATGAGCATGCGTGCACGGTCCCGGGTAGTGCGGTTTCTCAAGTTGGCAACCCCATATTCTGTAACGATGTATTCCACATCATAACGGTTAGTGGTTACGACAGCTCCTTCATCCAGAGTAAGGACGATTTTGCTTATCTTACCGCCCTTGGCGGTTGAGGGCATCGCAATAATAGAGCGGCCGCCCTTGCTGATAGCTGCGGCACGGACGAAGTCCACCTGCCCGCCGACAGCGGAGATCTGGGTCATGCCCACGGTTTCAGATGAAACTTGGCCTAGCAAGTCCACCTGAACACAGGAGTTGATTGACACCAAATTATCGTTCTGACCTGCGATGTACGGGTCATTTGTATAGGTCACCGGGTGCATGGAAACACTCGGGTTGTCATTTACGAAATCATAAAGTTTCTGAGAGCCCATTAGGAATGTGGCAATCATTTTTCCGCGGTTGAAGTTCTTCTTTGAGTTGTTTATTACACCTGCGTTTACAAGTTCCACAACTCCGTCGGAGAACATTTCTGTGTGTATTCCCAGGTCTTTTCTGCCCTTTAGAAACAGCAGTACAGCATCAGGTATGCCGCCGATGCCAAGCTGTAGGCAGTCGCCGTCACGCACCAGGCTTGCGCAGTGCTCACCGATAGCCTTCTCCACCTCCCCGATTGCCGGGGCAGGAAGTTCAAAGAGGGGCGAGTCATGCTCGACTATGCGGTCCATTTGCGACACGTGCAGGAAGCAGTCACCCAATGTGCGCGGCATGTGCTTATTCACCTGAGTAAGCAGTATCTTGGCCTGTTCTGCGGCATGCTTGCTATAGTCCACCGAGACGCCCATGCTGCAATAACCGTGTTCATCAGGCGGGGAAACTTGTATGAGGGCTACATCTGCCGGCAAATCGCGGCCCCATAGCAAGGGGATGCGTGAAAAGTAGCAAGGTGTAAAGTCGCCATGGCCGTCGCTTACAGTTTTTCTGCTTTTTCCGGATACAAACAGTGAGTTATGGCGGAAATACGGTTCCATTCCCGGCTCTACATGTTCGGTTTTGCCAAGGGGCAGCATCTGTGCAATTTCCACATCACGGTACGCCTCACGGTTTTGCACCATGGCATCTGTGAGTGCATACGCTTCACCTGCGCCCAGGCCAACTACAACCCGGTCGCCTGATTTTATCAGCTTTACGGCCTCTGCAGCCGTGGTTAGTTTTTCATTATAAATATCTTTCCAATGCATTTTAATTCATCTCCATTTTCAAAATAATTTTGTTTGCCCCTTTTTTGGGGGCTGCGGGCTTAAACCCACTCAGGTGCTAATGTACTAGGCCTTCTTGGAAGCCACCTGCTTCTTCGAAGAGATTAGCAACAGTACAGTTATCACGAGGGCAACCGCACTCATTATGGTTGCGATTACAAAAGCGAGGTCGTGTGCGCCGCTTGACTCAAACAAACTGGCAGCCAGCCTCGGGCCGACAAAGGCCGCAATGCCGAATGCTATAAACAAGACCCCATAGTTCATTCCAAGGTTTGCTGTTCCGAAGTTCTCAGCCGTGATGGATGGGAAAACTCCCAAAAATCCGCCGAAGCACAGGCCGATACCCATTATTGAGATAACGAACAGTACGTAGCTTGGGGCAAATGTCAGAAGGATAAGCATTCCGGCAGTCATGGCGTACATAAGTATGAGGGTCTGATAGCGTCCTATTTTGTCAGATACCGCACCCCAGAATACGCGCCCCACAGTGTTTGCAACACCAAGCAGCAGTACCGCTGTGGCGGCGAGCGCCGGAGTCACTCCGATTCTGGCTTCTGCAACATGCCCTGCGTGTGCAATAATCATAAGCCCTGTGACACACGCCAAGACATACATTATCCACAAGATATAAAATCTTGCCGTCTTTAACATCCCGGTTACGTTTAGATTGGCTGAGGCATTGTTGGCTGCTGAGGAAGGCGGTGTCCATCCGGCAGGCTTATAGTCAGCAGGTGGAACGGTTATTAGCAGCGAAGCCAAAATTATAACTATGCCAAATATGATGCCGTAAATCGTGAAAGTCCGTAGCACGCCTACCGATTCAATTGTGCTTTGGAAAAGGGGAGCAAATATTATAGCTCCGCCGCCGAAGCCGCCCGCTATTATGCCGCCGGCTAACCCGCGTTTATCGGGAAACCATTTGACAGAGTTGGGGATGGTGCATCCGTAGACTAGACCGATTCCAATGCCGCCCAATGTTCCATACGTGAGGTACAAAGTGGCGATATTGTGGGTGGTGAGTCCCGCCAAGGCGATTCCTGCACCAAAAACTATTCCTCCGAGCAAAACGGTGAACCGTGCGCCAATTTTGGACTGGATTTTGCCGCCCAAAATCATGGCAAAAGGCACTAATCCGAGAGAGAGGGTAAAGGCAATGCTTGCCTGCGGAGTAGTAAACTCAAACATTTCTATAAGGCGGGGCTGAAATACGCTCCAAGCATATGCGGAGCCGATAATTAAGTTAGCTACAAAACTTACAACTAGGATAATCCAACGGTTTTGTGTTTTCATTATTTGACCAGACCTTTCTGAGAACGGCACAAGGGCTAAAGCACCCCAGCACCCAACATAATTATAATTTCTAAAACTTCCGAATCCGGGGCGGACTTCGCTGTGTATCTCCAAAATCAGAGCTGTCCGGGCCGATGCAAACCGGTATGGGAGAAGCCTAAGTTTAAGCATAAGCAGAAAATTCTCCGGAGCATTGGAGATAGCCGTTTTAAGTGCACAGGGACAGCGCATCCTGTGCTGTATTTTGTGACAATACCATACTTGACAAAATATGTCAAGATACTTTTGCTCGAATTTTTGTAGAAAAACCACAACCTAACCTGCACTGCATTTCGCAAATAGTGCAAATTCAACAAAATTCCAAGTGTCAGAAAACTGCCCTAATCATGCGGGAATCGGAGTGCTGGCAGTGCTTTTTTGTGTCTGCTGCCGAAACTTTACTTGTCAGATTCATAAATTCACCTCATTAACATATGTCTTGATAAAAATTATTAAATGCATTATAGTATCATACAAAAGTGAGGGTATTGCATGTTATTTACAAAAGAATGTGATTACGGAGCCCGCATCATCCGTGCGCTCGCAAATGGCGAAAAAAAAACTGTTGCGAATATCTGCCAGACTGAACAAATTCCAGTTCAGTATGCTTATAAAATAATGAAGAAACTAGAACTCGCTGAATTGGTGCATGGTCTGCGCGGCCAAAACGGCGGATTTCATCTGGCGAAATCTCTGGATATGATTACACTTTATGACATCGCCAAGGCTGTAAACGAGAATTTGTATATATTTGAGTGCATGGATAGCGAAAAGCAGTGTCCGTTCCACAGCGGAGGGCGCTCCTGCCGCGTGCATCTGGAGTTTGAACGGCTTCAAAAACTGATGGAGGAAGAAATGCAAGCCAGAAGCATTAAAGATGTGTTATTTGGCCCAATACAATATCAGAATCCGCAGGCGGGCAATTAATGTCCGCCTTTTTTTGTTGCTTGCAGCAGCGCAAGGCACGAAGCGGAGCGCTACACTGACAGATGCCAAAGATACAGCGATGCCACAGACTCATAGGGCGCATACCGTTTTGCGTACCGGGAAAATTGCTCCTTGCTCAAATCTTTTAACCCATAAAGCCGCATCATGCCGCGCCTGATGGCCAAATCTCCATAGCTTATTATATTAGGGCGCATTAACGAGAAAATAAGCAGCATCTCCGCAGTCCAAATTCCCACACCGTTAAGTGCAGTGAGGGTTTGGATTATTTGCTCGTCGCTTTGCTCAGAAAGTGCATCAAAATCAACTGTTTTATTAATTGCCGCCTCGGCGATATTTCTTATATACCCCGCCTTGCGCATGGACATACCACATTTCTGAATGTCCTCCACGGACAGCTTGTACAGCCGCTGCGCATCCATGCCGCTGAGTTCACCGAGTTTGCGGCATACTGTCGCCGCCGCCTTGGATGAAATCTGCTGGCCGACGATGCTTTCAACAAGCGCGCCAAACACATCGGGATTAACTTCACGCTGTATCATCCCGATGCGGTCAATGGCCTCACCTAGCTTCTTATCCTTCTTCCGCAAGTGGCCTATCTCCCGCTCGCCGTACTCAAAATACCTCATATCTCCGACCATTCCTATCTGCTTTAAACCCATTGTAGCACATCCCCGCTTTTCCTGCAATCCGGGCGAGGGAAGTGTTTTGGCAATCGTTTTTAGCCCGTTATTAGTCCCTCCTTGATAAACCAGCCGCCGAACTGGGAGATGTATGTCTGGCATATCTATAACGGCCTCTTTTGCTAACAAATCAGCAAAAGAGGCCGTACAAAATACAAGGCTTAGCCGGTTCAGTTTACGGCGATAATTTACCCGCCTCTATAAATCTATAGATTATAGCCGCCGATTCAGCTCTAGTTGCACGCCCCAGCGGGTCAAACACATTGCCTGGCCTGCCGTTTAGTATACCTGCCCTAAAGAAGTTCTCTACAGCTTCTCTTGCATAATTTGCAATGCTGGCACCGTCGCCGAAATTCGGGAAAGGCCGTATGGAGGGCAACTCGGTTTCTGACAGCTCGGCGTAACGGTTGAATATAACCGCCAAGTCTTGGCGCGTTATGTACTCACCCGGCCCAAATCTGCCATCACCGAAACCAAGCACAATGTCGTGATGCGCAGCCCACATTATTGCATCGGCATACCACCTGCCGTGCCGGACATCCCCAAAAGGATTTGTCTTCCCTAATGTGTCAGGTTCTTCAGCTATCCGATGCAATATAGTCACAACCATCCCCCGCGTCAGCGCCATATGCGGACTAAACAGCATTGGCGCTGTGCTTGTACCTAACATCAATCCGCTGCCGTGAATACTTCTTACATAGTTGTAAAACCAATCTGTCGAGCGCACATCCTCAAACGGATTTATGTGTACCTCTCCAGGCCCGTCAACATAATTATCAGCCGGGCGCTCAGGAGCAGTGGGCGTGCCTGTGCCAGCCTCTCCGCCCCCAACTGCACCGCCGGGAGCCCCTCCCGCCGGCGGCCTACCATCCGAAGGAGGACGCTCAGGTGTGGCTGCTGTTGATAACGGAGTCCGCTCCCAAACTAACTCGTTGAACCATTTGCCGGTTTGTGTATCATAATATGTTACACCTAGGAAAAACTTATCTAAAATAAAAACGGCAAATGCAACACCAGATGTATCTAGGTTATCAACAAAGACATATGAAATGTGGCGTTCCTCAGTAGTGTCTGTAATTGCATCGCCTACGAGTATGGTTCTTTCTAAGATTTGAAAGTTCTCTTGCCTTGCCCCACTGGGGGTGGCTGTGAAATATCCGCTAACCCCAACTCGTTCGTATACTTCGGTTAATGCTGGATTCATACCTCTTGTCCGAGCAATAATTTGTCCTGTTGGGGTAGAATAAATTGCGAATATTAACATATACCCCTCGTGCCTCAACTCTCCACGGCTCGCACGTGGAGCCAATACTTCAAAAGCCTCAAAAGTTACGTTAGGGGAACTAAAAGTGGGAATAATTACTTCCCCGCGTTCCCTTATTGACAGTAAACAATTTCTAAAGCGCCCTTCTTGAAAGTTTTCTGCATCTTCAGTTTCAATCCACGTTATCAAATCATCAACACTGTAAAATACGGGGTCGCGATATATAGGCGCCCCTGCGAAAGTCGTTTGTATAGTAACCGCAGTCAATATTATAACCATACATATTTTTAATAACCTTTTCATAATCAATTAACCTCCATTTTATACTCCACTCAGGAAAGTTCTCATATCACCAATACAGCCCACACAAAACGCATCGTGCGCCCTTTTATTTGCCACATCATCAGGGCGCGGGTCATACATTATACACGATCTAGGTCGGGGAGCACGCCCCTCTTTAGTCGGATTACATAGGGGGTTTGAGCAAATCTCCTCGCTTCTGCAAATTGTTTTATTCTCATCAAGCCATTCATGATAGTGATCCGGTGCGTTAAACATATGCGCAACCTCATGTACATAAACGCCCCTAATGTTATTGACGTCACCCCGCTCAAACATAAATATATTTGAGTGCGGCAAAGTTCGTAATCCCCATGCAAAACTTCTGTTAGAAAAATTTCCAAACACAGTGTAATTGCCCGACCAAACTGTAACTATGTTCCCGAGCGAACCGTGCCCGGGGTTGCTGACACCGGGAACCGGCACGTTCAATATGCCCCTTGCAAAAGCTTCAGCGTCATTGCAAGAACTGCTGCAATGCTCAACTCTTCCGCAAATCAGCACACCGCCAACCCAGCAGTTCGGTGTATGAAAATGCGGCGCACCATGTAAGAAGCAAGCCTCAGTTTGTCCAAACGGCAAGCAAAGGCTATTCACGTCAAAGTTATCATCCCCGTACCGCGTTCGCCGACGTTCCAGACACTGATCTATACTTGACTCAAACAGCACTATGCGGTTAATTGAAGTATTTAAGCGGAACAGCTCAGAAAAAATTCTGTCCGATACTGCTTGAAACCCTTCGATTCTGGTTCTTGCAGTTGCTTCTGTCAAGCTGAGACCTTCCAAATATCCATGGTCAAAATAGTGGCTGAATATAAATGGGCGTATGAATACTCTATCGACCGCTATCATGAAATTGCTTCTCAGTTCGCCTTCAAATGCAATAACTGCAACGGCCGAGCCCGGTAGGACAAATCTGCCATATGAGTCTATGGGCACTCGCACAATCCCCGAATCTGTTCTTCTGTAGACTACAATGCTTTCCATGGCATTATTTCCAAAAAATCCTGTCACAGCAAACCGGCGGGTAGTTGGGAACTCATCGGTTTCAAAAATAAAGGCTCCACCGCCCATCCTGCTGACGTACCCTCTTTCGACCGCACCGAGGCCGATAACAGGCATGTTCTCGGTTGAGTCGCCAAGCATCCTCTCAATTATAGGTGCCGGCAAGTCCCTGTGAGGTTGCAGTCCGGTAAATACTATCCTTGCCGCTTGCTCACGGGTAAGAGTTCTTCTCGGCTCAAATGTGCCCCCTGGAAATCCTCCTGCAATTCCTAAACGGTACAGAGATGTCACAGCATCACGATAGCGGACGCCGATTTCCCCGCTGTCTGAAAAAGAAAGGTTATTTGTATGGCGGTAAACTGTATCCCTTACCCGGTTCCATTCCCTTGCGCGTCCGCTTCCGAAAACAGTATACATAGCATAAAATGCAGCCTGACGGGTGATGTGCTCATTACCTGTCACCACGTCAGCCGGCAGGATTAGGCGGTGAGCGGCGTAATTCAAATATCTTTCAGCCCAATGCCCTGCCCATTGTGGCCTTGATGGTATTGGCGGGGACTCGTTTATACGCACAGATCTAAATATAATTGCAAGAAATTCAGCGAAGGTAACAAGATTGTTCGGTCTGAAAGTACCGTCACCATATCCTGTGAAAATTCCGCGCCGAGTCATTTCGGAAACAGCATTATATGCCCAATGACCTCTCGGAACATCAGGGAAATCAGTGCCGGCACCAGGCGAACCATTCGCGGTCGGCACTATAGCTATAACCTCGGTTGCCGATGTGCCTTCTGCATATAGCTGAGCAACATACATTTCTTCAATGTAATCAATTGAAAAATCTTCCTCAAGCTCCGGTGCATGTTCATCATTGCCTTTAAGTACCAACAGCCTGCGGTCTACTTGTCCTAGATTATCTCCAAGGCCCACAACGACATACACACTTTGGTCGAAGGTATCTGCACTAGCCCTGAATACGACTGATATTGAGCCGTCTGTGTTTCTGGTGTAATTATCGAAAATCCCGTGAGGCGAGTTCCAAAAGAAAAACGGAACACCCCTTGAATCAATGGTGATATATTCCGAGGCAAATGTTAATTCATATATACCTCTTATGAAGTTCAGAGCCTCGATGCGGACATGATTAAGCGAGGGCGCTATTAACCCCGGCAGGTTAACGGAAATTTGTTCAAACTCAATCCCCATGCGAATGCTATCCGGATCAACCACCGGCGGCCAGCCTCCGTACGGCAGGGCTACCCGTTCGAAAACTCTGACATTACTCACCTCAACCGTAGAGTTTGCAGGCTTCGTGCCCATCATAGATAAATATAGGGTCTGTCCTGGGTGCCAAGACTGCGCACTTCTGTGAGGCTGGCACAGTGTTACCTGATTGCCTTCTTGAGCCAAATCTGCATTGTGAGCCACGTTAATGACGGCACTGCTTGAAATGTCAAACTCAACACTCCAGCCCTGCATTACCCTGTTTGTGATATTGTTTAAAATGATGGCGTTGTTAAATTGGGTTTCTTCCCATGTGGAATGCATTGTTGTATTAAGTTCATAATCGGATGTAGGTACAAGCTGGCGCGCTGCCTCCCGCAGACGGAAATCTGTTGGCCTCGGCGCTCCGTTTGTAGAACTGCTATTAAGATTAAGCGTAGCAGTTCCGCCTACCGGAATATATGACTGCCAATCAAAAAGCTGTATGGTGGTTTCAGAGCTGTTCTGCCATACCATACGCCCTCCGGACACGCCTGACTCACCAAGCCCGAGATTTCTGTTGACGCTAAGCACAACATGGTCAAGTGCGTCGGAACCTGTGTTAGTAATTACAATTTCTGCATTATATCCGGTGCTCCATTCACTTAGCACCGTGAAGCGTATTGAATACCCACTGCCTGTAAACACGTATCCTTGAGATGCTTGTGCAACTACGCCCGCCCCATATAGCATAGAAAGGGACATCGCAAGAACCAGAATCAATGCAATCTTTTTCCTTATAACTTTCATACTGCCCTCCTTTTCAAATGTTAATTTTAATATTTGATGTTGCAATTGCAAAATGCCGTCACCCTATTTCCGCATCGGATTTGATATGATGCGAAAAATATTTTGTCCCACCTCCTTGCTTTATTTGGATTTTATAACTGCAAAATCAAAAAAGTGATTAAATTTCGCAACATCCTGCGAGATTTAATCACTTTTCATCTACTTTGTTTTTGTGGCAACCAAAACCTGATGGCTGGTTTCCGTTATTAAACTATCAAAACCCGGGGGGCGATTTCTCATATTCTGTCAACCCTCTTCAATAATTTGTGAAATTATTAACCATGCTTCAAAGAATCTGACCGCTTATTTTGGAGTGATTTTATCATGAATTATGATAAAGGTTGTGAATTTTTCGTGAAATGAATACAGACATTAGCACAGGGTTTATAAAAAGGCATTCACAACGGAAAATTAAGCGCCCTCGCGCTTCCGTCAAGCATATGCTTTACAACCCACCACACGACAGCCGTCAAGAGTCCGCGAGGGGTGGCAGTGCGCTCTGGGGGAGTGTGACATGGCCGCAGTCTGGAACACAAGTTTTCACCAATGTATCAAGCCTCCGCCAATGTAGACGTGACTGACGAAGGCCATGGCGCATTCCCCCAGAGCGCACTGCCGCCCCTTGCGGACTCTTGACGGCGGACGGCTTACTCCAGCACTTCCCTCACACTTCCCTCCACTTTTCTCAGGCACGCACCCCTGCCCTTGCATATTAAAGAAAAACGTGTACAATGAATATTAATAACAAAACGGAGAGGTAGCCCATGATAAACTTTCAAGAAATCTGGCAAAACATCGGCATTGCCGACCTCAACATACAGGTCTACAACATCTTGCAGGCACTGGTAGTACTAATCCTCTGTCTAATCGCAATCAGAATTTTCTTGCGCATTTTTACCAAAGCTGCCGAGAAACTAAAAGTTGATTCCAGTGTAAAAACACTACTGCGCACAGTAATTAAAATACTTCTGTATATAATAACATTTTTGACAGTTGCGAACACCTTGGGCATACCGATAACCTCAATGCTGGCAGTATTCGGCATAGTCGGCCTGGCCGTGTCGCTGGCAGCGCAGAACTCCCTGGCAAAGCTGGCAGGCGGCTTGATGATACTCGCAACACACCCCTTCAAAGCGGGCGACTTCATAGAAGCCGCCGGCGGAATCAGTGGCACTGTACAGTCAATCGGCCTAGCCTACACAAAAGTCCGCATGCCTGACAACAAAATCATCATGGTTCCCAATAGCAGCATAGCCAATGAAATCATAACTAATTTCTCCGTTGAGGAAAACCGCCGCCTGGACATCAATGTCCGAATTGGATACGAACACCCTATAGAAGATGTAAAGCGCGCCCTCCATGCAGCTATCGAAACCCAAAGCGGCATTCTGGACGAACCTGAGCCATTTGTAAATGTTTTTTCCTATGAAGATAATTCGATTCAATATATAGTCCGCGCCTGGACCAAAACCTCCGAATTCTGGCCAACGCGGTTTCGCCTCCTGGAAGAAATAAAGCACAGCCTTGATGCGCAGGGCATTGGAATGAGTTATAACCGCCTGGATGTAAATTTGCGCGATAAATCCGAATAATCAATAACCACCGCCAAGGAATGCGAAATACTAAGCTGCACAGCTTTCCTAAACGCTTTACAAAGATGGATGAGGACAATATTATGGATCTCATACCCGCCAAAAATATCGTTATAAAAACCAAAAGGCCTGCCGAATGGTTTGGCACCGATTATAATATGAACATCTACCGCGGGTGCTCCCACGGCTGCATTTATTGCGACAGTCGGAGCACCTGCTACGGCAACACGGAGTTTGACAAAATCAAGGTCAAAGAGGACGCTTTGCGGATTATACGCGACGACCTAAGACGCAAGGTGAGATCAGGAGTTGTGGGCACTGGTGCCATGAGTGACCCGTATAACCCTTTGGAGCGTAAACTAAAGCTTACCCGCAACGCACTGGAGCTTATTAACGCATATCAGTTTGGCGCAGCGATTGTCACAAAGAGCGCTCTCGTCACCCGCGATGCCGACATTTTACAGGATATAAAGCGCCATTCCCCTGTGATTGTAAAGCTCACCATAACCACAGACGATGACGGGCTTAGCCAAAAAATTGAGCCCAATGCGCCCTGCTCATCCAGTAGATTTGCAGCACTCAAGGAACTCTCAGCCCGCGGCATTTACTGCGGGGTGCTCATGATGCCCATTCTCCCATTTATCAGCGACACCGAGGATAGCATAACAGGCATCGTAAGGCTTGCAAAGGAAGCGGGCGCTAAGTTTATATACCCTGCCTTCGGCATGACCCTCAGGGACGGAAACAGGGAGTATTACTACCAGAAACTTGATGAGCTTTACCCTTCGCTTAAAGAGAAATATATCAGCCGCTATGGATTGCGCTACAACTGCACAAGCCCCAATGCTAAAAAACTCTGGGAAGCATTTGTCAGCGAATGCGAAAAGCAGGAAATAATTTACAGTATGAAGAGCATAACCTTCCAGTACAAACAAGGCTATGAGGCTCAGTTGTCGTTATTCTAGCTGTGCTGTGGGCTAATCCCGGCGTACCTCTTACCTGTATTTTTTTACCTCTTACCTGCGATATGTTACCTATCGCAGGTAAATTATTGTGCGGGTTTTATTAAAATGTTAAACTGCGCTCACAAACAAAAGACATCAATTAAAGAAGAGGTAATTCACATGGAAACAGTAATCGGAAAACTTTGGAACAGAGATTTCTCTCTGGTGGTATTCGGCCAGATTATATCAATCTTCGGCAACATGATACTAAGTTTCGCACTTCCACTTTATGTCCTTGACGCGACAGGCTCCGCCGCCCAATACGGCCTTGCACTCGGCCTGCCTATCATCTCACTGCTTCTGCTGACCCCTATTGGCGGAATCATGGCTGACAGGCTCCGCAAGCAGCGCATAATGTTCTGGCTTGACGCATCCACCACGGTGCTGATACTTGTCTTTATGATATTTAATGGCATGATGGAAACCGTAGTGCCTATAATACTCGTAAAACTTCTCGCACTTAACGCAATTCAAGGCATATATGTACCCGCAGTTCAGGCCAGCGTACCCGCACTTTGCAGCACTGAAAACCTCACGTCAGGAAATGCCGCAGTCGGCGTTGTAAATTCACTCTCCACCACGGTCGGCCTCGCCGCGGCAGGCGTGCTTTACGGCAGATTCGGCCTCACCCCAATCCTCATAGTCAGCGCAATATGTTTTGCCATAACATCCGTAATGGATCTATTCATACGAATACCTTACAAGAAGCAGCCCCCCGCCGAAAATGTTTTCAAGCTGGTAAAAGGCGATATGACCGAGGCGGTTAAGTTCACGCTTAAAGAGAAGCCCATTCTTGCTAAATTTGCATTCGTGTTCTTCCTTTTCAACATGCTCATGACTTCAATGATGTTTGTCGGAATGCCTGTGCTTATCACTCAAAACTTGGGTCTGCCCATGGAACTTGCGGGAATTAATCAGAGTGTTATGATGCTCGGAGGCCTCGTTGGCGGAATTGCCGCAGGGGCACTTGGAACTAGGCTCAACATATCCAGATCCCTTATGTACCTCATATTCGGCATTGTGCTATCTGCACCTATGGGAGTTATTTTTCTGATGGATACTTCCCCCACGACCGCATTTATAGTGATGACAGCTTGCGCCGCAATTACAGCCTTTGCAATGTTTTTGAGCCAGGTTGCTGTCATAACCTTCATCCAAAGCGAAACCCCCTCAGAGCTGATTGGAAAAGTTCTCTCAGTAGTTATGATTATGCCCATGCTTGCAAATGCTATAGGCCAGCTCTTCTTCGGAGTGCTGTTTGAATCGCTGGCACACATGCCGTCAATAATAATTTTCGCCACCATAGCCCTTACAGTTTTGGTGATTATACGCGCCCGCCGCATCGCACTGGCTATCAATAAATAGGGCATTTTTACTTGAATGACATAACCCTGTCATGCTATAATCGCTTGAGTGGGCGCAGAGCCTGTGAGGCGCAGCATTTCCGGCGCGCCTTTTCAAGGGGGTGGCAGGGATCAAGCTGCGGATTGAGATTACAGATGAAGGCTCGGAGAATGAAGTTATTATCCGGTGCAGTTCCATAGATGAAAATGTGCGCAAGCTCCAAGCCTTTGTCAAAAGCCTGTCGGCACCTAAGCTCACTTTTTATAAGGATGCACAGGAGTATTACCTACCTCTTGAGGAAGTATTATTTTTTGAAACTGACAACGAACAGATATTTGCGCACACGAAGAAGGACAGCTATCTTGTCAAGTACAAGCTCTATGAGCTTGAAAAGTTGCTGCCACAGGTGTTTGTGAGAATCTCAAAGGGGTCAATCGTCAATACCATGCGGGTTTACTCAATAAACCGCAACCTCACGTCATCCAGTCAAATCTGCTTTGGCGCAACAGAGAAACAAGTCTATGTGTCAAGGCATTACTTCAAGTCACTCAAGGACAAAATGAAAGAAAGGGGATTGTAGAAATGGCATACATTAACGGGCGTAGTTTGGAAAATAACCCGGTAATTACAGTCATGCTCGGCGACTCCAGCACATACCTTCAATCCTCGTGCCTGGAAACCGTTTCACTCCGGTGCAGAACCGGTGCTCTGCAAGTTTACTTCGACCAAGTGGAACTGAGCCCCGAAGGGGCAGTGGTTATGGTGGATTGCAAGCTAGGCTCAGTTGAGCTCTATGTCCCTAACCACTGGCGCATCGTAAATCACGCAAGTTGCTTGTTAGGCGCAATCGAAGTAACCAACTCCAAGGTGGAACCCGGTGAAAATCCGCCCACGCTGCTCCTTACAGGGAAGGTGTCATTCGGCGCGCTTGAGGTTTTCCGTCTGCGCGGCCAGGAGCCTCAGGATTATGAAGAAACTCAAGATATAAGCGAAAATCCGTATAGCTAGGGTTCTTGACAAGAACACGCATCTTCGGCTCTCAAATCTATAAGCTGATGCGCGGAGTAAGCGAAAGTCTGGCAGGCCGTGTGGGGCTGCTAGATTTATTTCCGCTTTCACAAAACGAACTGCATAACATAACAAGCACCGCAGCAAGATGCCGTCAGCTAGTCAATATTAAATCAATTGCTGAGGAAAATGGAACTCTCTACCCTCTCGAAATAAAAAAGACCTCCAGCGCTCCAAACAGCTTGATAGACTCACTTCTAAAAAAGTTCAAGGCTGGCTCTGCGGATTGCAGTGCGCTCTGCGTATTTAATTGCGAGAAAGGCAAGCAGAAAGAATATTGCACCAATAACGAATTCGCCGAATATTAACCCTGCAAATGCCGCAGGGTTATTTTGCGTAAACAGCATATTGGCAGCCTCAATGCCTCTTGTGAGAGGCAAGGCTTGTGATAACACGCCAGCCCACGCCGGCATCTGTGCAATAGGGAAGTTTGCACCGCAAAAAATCATAAGCACATAGTTCATTGTGTTCAAGATAAGATGCATACTGTCCGTCATTAGCGAAAGCGCAGCCAACAAAAGACCCAATCCGCTGGCTGCGAACATGGACACAATGACCACAACCATAAACAACCATAAGTTTATTTCGTAAAAGGGCACGCTAAAAATCAAACTGCTGACAATAAAACCGGCAAAAACAGTAATAACCGAAACCAGCATTGGAAATGCGGCTTTTTGCAACACGGCAACTAATTTGTTCTCCGGCGCAACAATTATCGAACGTAGACGTCCATCTATGCGCTCGCTGTCAAAACCCTGCCCAAGCGTGAACAGGGAAACATTTACGCACAAAAGAAATGAGTTTCCTACCACCCAATGCGTTAGATTCTCCGCATTGAAGCTATATGCAGCCAGAAGCACGTAAAAAGTCAGTGTCACCAGCGGGTACAGCAGCCTTAGGAGTGTAAATTCCTCGAAACTAAACGCTGCATTCGCGCCTTTGAAATTGAGCCAAGCCTGATGAGAGAAACGCCGTAACATATTAAAACACCTCCAGTGTAGCACTCTTGCGTATTTGTTTATCTATGACCTTATACAGTAATAGCGAAGCAGCACCATAGAGTGCTGTTATTAATGTGAGAATAGCCAATGTGGCAAAGAACTCAGCGTTGCCCGTCTGTTGTATGCTAAGGCGCAATAACCTGACTGCCCAGGTTGGCGGCAGTATATATGACAGCGGGTGAATCCACGGTGGCAAGAAGCTAATAGGAATTACAAACCCGCACAAAAGCACTATAGGTATCTCTATGAGATTCATATATAGTGTTGTTTTTCGGCTTAGCGTGAGCAGGTATGCAATTAGTGTTGAAAAAACAATGAAACAAACCACTGCACAAAATAGAGAAAAGAGCGTTAAGAAAGGGGATGGGAGATAAAAAAACGCTCCATACAAAACTCTTGCCGTGACGAATGATATGAGAAGTGTAAGCAAGGACAGCAGGGTGTTTCCCAGAATTTTGCCAAGGATTATTACCTGAAATCCCGCCGGGGCAGTATAAATCATTGATAACGTCCCGCTCCAGCGCTCACGGTTAATATCTCCGGCACTGGAAAAGCAAATACAGCCCCACAGCGCCATAAGCCCAGCTCCTAAAATCACAAATGTGCCGAAGTTATCATGGCCACTGTTGCGAAACATTTCATATATCAAAATTGTATTCGCAACGGGATTTATAATTAAGCAAAAACGAAACATCGGGCGGACAAAAGAGTTCTTCATTTGCAACCGCAAGGTGTCCCAAATAACTCTAAGAAACTGCATTTCTACCCCTCTTTCTTCCCCACGAGCCTTACATAGGCATCATCCAAACTTTCTCCGTCATTTTTTAGCATTGACGGGGTATCCATAGCCACAATAACACCTCCGTCAATCAGGGCGATGGTATCACAAAGTTCGTCTGCTTCAGGCATATAATGCGTTGTAAGCATAATTGTCTTGCCACGCCCGCGTAAAACCTTGAGAACATCACGTAACATTCTTGCACCCAGAGGATCTAGCCCTACAGTCGGTTCATCACAGAATAATATCTCAGGGTCATTAACCAGCCCACGCGCAATTTGAAGCCGCTGCAACATACCTTTGGAAAATGTTTCACACAGAATGTCCGCTTTATCAGTAAGTCCAACTAAATCCAGCGCATCTTCAATACGGGCTTTGGCAACAGATGGCGGGACATGATAAAGGTTAGAAAAATATG
>Ga0209755_10003508_pt1 | contig 19594 bp, 11 predicted proteins | sample TergutCo191P1_FD_187301 | JGI IMG/M metagenome (GOLD analysis project Ga0209755, IMG submission 187301) | Cornitermes sp. P1 segment gut microbial communities from Petit-Saut dam, French Guiana - Co191P1 (SPAdes) (version 2) | ecosystem: Host-associated > Arthropoda: Insects > Digestive system...
TCTTTATCCAAAACATCCATTCAGGAAGATATAAGGTTTGTGACTTAAACCAATTGGAACGACTGTGCGAGGCTGTTTATCAATATATTGATGGTTCCTCTTAATAGCCTGTGCTGGTGTTTAACAACAACGAGGGTTCAAGGACTGTAACAATGGAGGAAATCGAGAAGACTTTCCGTTAGGAATTAACCACGGGCGGCATATAAACTTGTCCCATAGACGAACTTTTTTGAAGGTTTATCTATGGGACGATTTGTTTTGTGCTCATTTATGTTACAGTAGACTTATAGTGCGGACGTTATCTCCCTAACAGACCGCGATTTTGCAGTGTAATGAATTATTGGCATTATGACATGATCTAAAGCTCGGGAACCTATGGTTGCTCCACTTTATTTGACCGAGCGCTTATAGTAAGTCCGACAAACAAGAGCATTAGAACAATTGCTATAATCACTGCGCTCATGCCGACAAGTAGTCCGAAATGATCAGACAATGCACCAGTAACCATAGGCATGGTAATTGATCCGATACCTCCAAGCAAAAGCAACACTCCGAGACTTTGAGGATAATCTTTGATAGTATTGCTAACATTTGCTATCACTGTTGGATATATACCCGCCATGGAAAACCCAAGGCCGACAATCGCCAGCGTTATTATGGCGACATCTCTTGTGATCAACAGTAGGACATAAAAGAGCGCGGTGCCGGCTGATGTAGCAATCAGTATCCACTTTTTTTTAATCTTATCTTTTGAAAATGCAATACTGAGCCGTCCCGCCAGCATCATAAGCCATAGAATAGATGCGAGGGTTTGTGCATATTGTCTTGACATAATATCTGTATTTACAAAATAACTAACAATCCAGCCGTTGACGGTTGCTTCAACGCAGAGGTAAAAGAATAAAATGCCGATGTTATACCAAACGAGCTTCTTTTTTAGAAACTTATAAGACAGCTTTTCTTTTCTCTGGCCTTTTGAAACATCTGGGATATTTGCTCTGGAAAAAAGAAAAACAGCGATTGACACAAAGCCAACTATAACTAATACTGCAAATCTCCACCCCTCGTCTCCTGCAACATTTGTGCTCAATATGACCAAAAACGGAGCTAAAAGTGCGCCTACGGCAAATACACTGTGGAGAAAGCTCAGTGCAGAGTTGCTACCGCCCGACACTTCATTGACAATGGCATTATTAAAATTGGAAATGCTACCGCGGCTTATGCCGGTGAAAAGAAAGCCGATGATAAGCAAAAACGGATTTCCGGTTAACACCACGATAATGAAGCCGACAATGACAAAGGTGCACAATAAAAGAAGTGCTCGCTTGCGTCCGAGGTAAAATGGAAGTATTCCGGCTAAAAATCCGGCGATTAGGGTACCGGATTGGTGAGATGAAATCAGTGCGCCGCTTATGGTATTGCTTAGTCCGTATTCCTCGCTAATCAAAGGTAAAAGGGAACCCAATATCATTGCGTAAAGCCCGTTTACTGCAAACATGAAGAAACAGCATATAAGGATGTATCTGCTGCTAGGATCGAGTTTTGAATAAAATGATTGGCTCATAACAATTACACCTATACTTTTTCTATATGGGAAGTGGTATGCCGCCTGCCTCATTTTGGATTTGGATAAAACATGTTTATGCCAGACAAACGAATCTCCACCAGTTGGTGAAAGCCCTTACACACTTCTTTTTGTTATTCTATATAAACATCTATAAAAAAGTCAACATTTTTTTATATAAAAGCATTGATTTTTATAAAATAGCATGGTAGTATGGCGAAAAGATTGTATAAGAAAATGAAAGGGGTTACATTGTTCGTTTGAGCGAGGAGGAATGAAGCTGAATATCTACGATATTGCAGAGGCGGCGGGGGTATCCATTGCCACGGTCAGCCGGGTAATTAGCGGCAGTGATAAGGTCAGCCCTAAAACAAGAAAACGAGTGCAGGAGATTATTGAACAAAAAGGTTATGTTCCAAACCCTTTTGCCAGAGGGTTAGGTCTTGGGCGCATCAAGCTAATTGGTCTGCTCTGCACCGATGTATCTGATATGTTTTTCGCCCAAGCGGTGTCAAATTTAGAACGGCAGCTCAGACAACACGATTTGGGAGCTGTGCTCTGCTGTACCGGGGAGACACTCGCCGGAAAAAAACAAGGATTAGAGCTTTTGCTCAACAAAAAAGTGGATGCCATTATTTTAGTTGGCTCCCCTCTGGGAACAGGTAGTGACAATTCACATCTCTTAGAGGCGGCAAGGCAGTGTCCCTTGATTGGTATTAATCTATACATAGAGACTCCCGGCTTCTACGGCGTACTTAGCGAACAAAAGCAGGCCATGTATGATAGTGTGAACTATCTGCAAAATGCTGGATGTCGCAAGATTGCTTACTTTTATGACAGGGACTCCCCAGCAAATAGCACAAAACTAGAAGGATATCGCGAAGCGATTAAGGAACCAGACGAAACCTTGATTGTTCAGGTCAAAAAAGATTTAGACGCGGCGATGGAGGCTGCTGATAATCTTTTCGAAGCCCGTCAGGTGGACGGCATTTTAGCATCCGAAGATATTTTAGCGGTTGGAGCTTATAAGGCCATGGCTGCGCGGGGACTTAACTTACCTACAATTGGATTTAATAACTCCATCATTGCGCGCTGCGCTACACCACCGCTCACCAGTATGGACAATATGCTGGAAAGGATATGCTCTATTGCAGTGACCCAGTTGGTGGACGTGCTAAACGGCAAAGAGGTACCTAAGAAAATTTCTCTTGCCTGTCATCTGGTACAGCGGGACACATTCAGCATTTCTTAATCGGGTCCCGTTTAAAAAATACTACTTGGAGGATGATTACGATGCATGATTTTATGGGGAAGGACTTTTTGCTCAAAACAGAGACAGCTAAGACGCTATACCACAACCACTGCGCTAGTATGCCGATTATCGACTATCATTGCCATATAGACGCGCAACAGATTATGGAAAATAAGCAATTTGAAAATATTACCCAAGCATGGCTTAGCGGAGACCACTACAAATGGCGTCTAATGCGCACAATGGGAGTGCATGAGGATTTTGTGACGGGTAATGCCACTGAGCGGGAGAAATTTCAGAAGTTTTGTGAAACCATGCCCCACTGCATAGGAAATCCCGTTTACCACTGGGCACATCTAGAGCTTCAGAGGTATTTTGATTGCAAGCTGGTTATAAACGGTGAAAACGCTCAGGAGATTTGGGACATTACGGGGCATATGCTAAAACAGGACAGCCACCGGGTGCGGGGGCTCATTGAGCAGTCGAAGGTTGAGGCCATAGCAACAACGGATGATCCGATAGATGATTTGAAATGGCATCGCGCCCTTAGAGACGATTCGGTTAATTCTGTAGTTGTGGTGCCAACCATGCGTCCGGATAAGGCAATCAATATTGATAAGGCAGGCTTTGCAGAGTACATTACCAAACTGTCCGAGATATCCGGCATTAAGATTAGTAATGTGACGGATTTGAAAAATGCCCTGCTTAAGCGGATTGTCTTGTTTAGCGAAATGGGTTGCCGTGCATCTGACCACGGCCTAGACTATGTGATTTATCGCCGAGGTGATGAAAAAACGGTGGAAGAAATCTTTCAAAAAGGTCTTATTGGAGATAGCATAACGCAAACTGAAGCGGAGATGTTTAAAACTGAACTCATGCTATTTTTCGGCCGCGAATTTTCCAGATTAGGTTGGGTTATGCAGCTACATTATGGTGCGCAGCGTAATTGCAATACTGCCATGTTCAAACATTTGGGCCCTGATACGGGTTTTGATGCCATTAGCGTCCGGGATTCTGGTGAAGCGCTAGTGGGTTTTTTAGATGCTCTGGCTCAAGAGGGCTCTCTGCCGAAAACTGTACTATATTCCTTAAATCCAAACGATAATGCCCTATTGGGCTCGATCATCGGTTGCTACCAAGGGGAAGGGGTTGGCAAAATGCAGCATGGTTCCGCTTGGTGGTTTAATGACACGAAGCGCGGCATGGAAGATCAGATACTCACCTTGGCAAGTTTCGGCGTTTTGGGCGCATTTGTTGGGATGCTGACTGATTCCCGTTCTTTCTTATCTTACACAAGGCACGAGTATTTTCGCCGTATTCTTTGCAACCTTTTAGGAAATCTGGTAGAAGATGGAGAGTATCCCAAAGATATGAAATTTTTGGGTACTATGGTTGAGGATATATCTTACCGTAACACAGCTCGGTATTTTGGCTTTGCGGCCAACGTATAAAAGGGAGGACTGGCAATGAAAATGGGATTTCGCTGGTTCGGAGAAGGAAACGACAGTATCAAGCTATCAGACATTAAACAGATTCCCGGTGTCACGAGTATTGTGTGGTCGCTACACCACAAACTGCCCGGTGAAGTTTGGGAAACGGATGAGATTGCCCAAGTACAAAAGCAGCTTGCGCCATACGAATTTGACATGGATGTGGTAGAATCGGTCAATATTCATGATGATATCAAAACTGCTGGACCTGGAAGAGATCAATATATCGCAAATTATATTCAGACTATAAAAAATCTCAGCACATTTGGAGTGAAGGTAATCTGTTATAATTTTATGCCGATTTTTGACTGGACGCGGACCGATTTATTTTTTCCGCTGGAAGACGGCTCTACGGCTTTATACTATGAGAAGGAAAAAATTCTAGACGACCCTAAACAGATGGCAGAATATATCCTGAGTATGCAGGGCGGCATGACTTTTCCTGGATGGGAGCCTGAGCGTATGGAACGCTTAGACGAGCTTTTTGCGGCATACAAAAATGTAAGCAAAGAACAACTTTGGGCGAATCTCATTTACTTTTTGCAGGCCCTTATGCCAACCTGCAGGGAATGTGGTATAAAGATGGCCATTCATCCTGATGATCCACCTTGGGACATCTTCGGATTGCCTCGTCTGATCGTAGACGAAGCGGCGATAGATAGGCTTATTTGCACAATAGACGATCCGCACAACTGCCTGACCCTTTGCTCCGGGAGCTTTAGCGCGAGTCCAAAAAACAATGTGGCCGATATGGTGCGCAAATATTGTAGCCGAATTGCCTTTGCACATATCCGCAATGTGAGACACTTTCCCAACGGTGATTTTTCGGAAGTGTCACACCGAGACTGTGATGGAGATAGTGGTATTTTAGACATTGTCAAAGCATACCATGATTGCGGATATGAAGGATATGTTCGTCCGGATCATGGCAGGCATATATGGAATGAAAAGTGCAGACCGGGATATGGTCTCTACGACCGTGCTTTAGGAATCATGTATCTATGGGGAGTATGGGATATGCTAGATAAACTAAAACAGGCAGAGCAGGTAAACGTATGAAGCTAATAGATATTTTGACAAACAAGCCGACTAAGGTTTGGGAGGATAAGGGCTATATTTTGCCCAAATTTGATATCCAAGTGGTCAGAGATAAGACATTTTCCGAGCCGACATGGATTCATTTTGGCGCCGGTAACATTTTTCGGGCGTTTCCGGCGGCGTTGTTGCAGAAAATTTTGGAAACAGGTGCGTATGACCGTGGTGTTGTTGTTGCGGCCGGATATGACTATGAGGTAATTGATAAAGCGTACCGCCCCTATGATAATTTAAATTTACTTGTAACATTGGGCGCAGACGGGTCTATGACAAAGCGCGTCATTGCATCAGTAACGGAAAGTCTGAAAGCTGACTATCAGTTTGAAGGTGACTGGGTTCGCTTAAAGAACATTTTCCAAAATCCATCCCTTCAAATGGTAAGCTTTTCCATTACGGAAAAGGGTTATGTCGTGCCGTCTGGTGATCTAGACCGTGGATTAACACCTGAAGCGCCCCTAGGTAAAGTTACGGTTCTGCTCCATAAACGTTTTGAGGCAGGAAAATATCCGATAACTTTGCAGAGTATGGACAATTGCAGTCGCAATGGCGATGTTGTTAAAAATGCAGTATACAGCTATGCCAAAGCATGGATAGAAGCAGGGTTGGTTTCCGGTGGGTTTTTGGAATATCTCTCTGATGAAAAAGTGGTATCCTTTCCCTGGAGTATGATTGACAAAATCACACCCTATCCAGATGCAGCCGTACAAAAGCTTCTGGAAGCCGATGGTTTTGCAGATGCACAGATTGTTCGGACAATAAAGGGCAGTAATACAAGTGCGTTTATCAATGCGGAGGAAACGGAATATATGGTCCTTGAGGACAACTATCCTGCTGGGCGACCTCCTCTGGAACTGGGCGGTGTTATCTTCACGGATCGGGAAAAGGTAGCGCAAATCGAGAAAATGAAGGTTTGCACATGCTTAAATCCGCTGCACACCGCGCTTGCGATCTTTGGTTGTCTGTTGGGGTATGACCGTATTTGTGACGAAATGCGAGATGAGGATTTGGTGGAGCTTATTACAAAAATGGCTTATAACGAGGCTATGCCTGTTGTAGTAGACCCCGGCATTATACGGCCGGAAGATTTTCTGGAAGCCGTAATAAAAAAGCGGCTACCAAATCCATTTATGCCGGATGCACCGCAACGAATTGCGACAGATACCTCGCAAAAGTTACCGATTCGCTTCGGTGAAACCATAAAAGCTTATGTAGAGCGAGGAATGGATGTAAAGGCGCTTGCTCTAATTCCGCTAACGCTTGCCGCATATGCCCGATACCTCAGAGGCGTTGATGATGCCGGAGAGCCTTTTACGCCTTCGCCAGATCCTAAACTCGAAGAACTTTCTTCGATTGTTTCGGAGCTTAAACTTACATCGGCTCCGCAGGATATGAGCCGATTACATCAACTGTTTTCACGGTGTGATATATTTGGTCTTGACCTGTATGAAGTCGGTTTGGGGGATAAGATAGAAGCCATGACATCTGAATTTTATAGCGGAACGGGAGCTGTGAGAGAAACCTTGCGTAAGTACTTGCGGGCACTTTAATGTGGATGTATCTATGTAACCGCAGTAACTAATTTGGGAAAGGAGGTGAGGGTGCATCCCTAAGGTTTGCAGCCAGGTTTTTTGTTTATAGCGCTGTCGATCTATATGTCTAAATTTAAAATGATTTTTGGAGGATTTAATGTTATGAAGAAAAGTTTATTTGCTGCTTTGGCCGCGTTGCTTGCCCTGACCTTAGTTCTGGGTGCGTGTGGACAAACTACGCCGCCCGCAACTCCGGAAGCACCGACAACACCAGGTGCTGCCACGGAAACACCCGCACAAGACCCTGCCGCGGCTGAAGAGACGTTTACGCTTAGACTGTCCGAAGTACACTCAGGTGAGGCACACCCAGCTGTTGTCGGTCACAACGCATTTGCAGAATATGCCCGTGAGCGCAGCAACGGTTCTCTCAATGTAGAAGTATTCACCGGCGGCGTGTTGGGCAGCGAGATGGAAGTTATGGCACAGGTACAGATGGGCACATTAGAGATGGTCAGATTGCCTGCTCCAATTATTGCCAATGTTGAGCCGAACTTCAACGCGCTGATGCTCCCAGGTGTTTGGGACGGTCGTGAAGCTATGTTTGATGCGCTGGACGGTGAAATAGGTACATATTTTGCAGATATGCTCCGCCAGCATGGCCTGTACATTCTAGCCTGGCACGATGCTGGAGCACGCAGCTTATACAACTCCGTACGTCCAATCTACACCCCGGAAGATCTTGCGGGTCTGAGAATCCGTATGCAGGAAGCTCCTCTTATGATTCGTCTAATGGAACTAATGGGCGGCGTGCCTGTACCGATGGGTCCTGCCGAAGTATACACCGCAATCCAGACTGGTCTGGTAGATGGAGCTGAGAACAACTGGCCATCATATGTTACCAGCTTTTCTCACTACGAAGTCGCAAGATATTTTACTGAAAACGAGCACTCAAGAGTACCGGAAGCTGTCGTAATCAGCCTTGCTGTTTGGGATAGCCTGAGTGCTAATCAGCAAGAAATTTTGCGCCAAGCCGCTATTGATGGTGCTACTGTACAGCGTGAAAAATGGGCACTGGATGAGGTGCTGGCAGAAGAAAGAGCTATTGCAGCCGGCGCACAAGTTGTCCGCCTTACTCCTGAGCAACGCCAAGCATTTACTGACAGAATCATGCCTATCTGGGATGATTACCCCGAGCTTGCAGATTACATAGCCATGATTCGTGCTTACCAGAGCTAATTGTAAGCTAAAACTTTTGGGGGACCGTGTTGCGTCCCCCAAAAGCCAATACTGAAAAGGAGTGAGAACTCTTGCAGAAAATTTATAACTATTATAAAAGAATCATTAGTGGTATGGGGAAAACCCTAGATGTGATTACGATAGTATTAATGCTATCGATGGTTGGTGTGGTATTTTATCAGGTTATCATGCGGCAACTCTTTGAAAGACCTCCCATATGGGGCGAAGAAATTTCCGTGACACTTATGATTTGGTTTGTGTTTCTGGGCATTGTCCTCGGACTTGAGGAAAACTTGCATATAGGCATTGGTATGTTTGTATCGAAATTACCCCCTAAGGCAAGGTTTGTGATAGAAGTCTTTGTCAGCTTTCTAATCTTAGTGCTTTCTATCCTTTTACTTGTCTATGGTTACCGCATGGCATCCAGAATGTTTGAAATAGGCACAGCCTTAACCGCAACAGGACTCCCTGCGGCAATTCATTATGCCGTTGTTCCAATTGCGGGAATATTGATGGTTCTGGTAATGTTGGGTAAAATTGCAGGACAAATTATTAACAGGAAGGAGTTGCCTGAATGAGCGACCCTATTTCTATTGCGATACTGCTGGGAGGTTTTGCCATCCTAATGGCTCTGAAAGTTCCCGTTGCATTTGCCCTCGCTCTGTCAGCGTTTGCATCTGCTTTGCATTTTGGCGGCTTCGCTATGTTTCCAACCATTGTCCAACGGCTTGTCAGTGGTGTTCGACCATTTAACTTTATGGCTATCCCATTTTTCATCATCGCAGGAAACCTTATGGGTGAAGGCGGTATTGGCAAACGAATGATCATTTTGGCCGATGCTTTGGTTGGCCGGGTCCGAGGCGGACTGGCTATGGTTAATGTTCTATCATCAAAGTTTTTTGGTACAGTTTCAGGTTCCGTTGTGGCGGACACCTCGGCGTTGGGAACAATTATGATCCCCATGATGGAAAAGCAGGGATATGACAAAGAATTTGCTACTGCGAACACTGTAACCTCATCGATTGTGGGTCTGCTGATTCCGCCCAGCCATAACATGATTATCTTCGCTATGGCGGCGGGCGGCGGTGTTTCGATTGCGGCACTGTTTTTGGCTGGAATTTTACCCGCTCTTGTTTTGGGAATCGGGCTTATGCTTGTCTCGTATATCATATCTGTCAAGAAAAAATACCCAAAAGGGCAGAAGTATACATTCAGGCAGACACTAAGACTCTTGCTGGATGGTGTTCTTGCGCTAATGACCATTGTCATTATAGTTGGTGGTATCTCATCGGGAATGTTTACTGCCACAGAGGCGTCGGTGATAGCGGTTATCTATGCCTTTATCATCACCTTTTGTGTCTACAGAGAGATTCCAATCAGTCGCTTCTGGCCTATCATGAAAAAATCCGTCAGGACAGTAGCAATGGTTATGGCTATCATAGCTGCATCTTCTGCCTTCGGATTCATGATGACAATGCTAAGGGTGCCAGATTTGGCGACAAGCGCTATTTTGGCGGTTTCAGACAACCCAATTATTATTTTGCTGCTCATAAACGTCATACTCCTTGTCCTCGGGTTGGTTATGGACATGGCTCCCATGATACTGATTACGACACCTATTCTTCTGCCCGTCGCGACCCAAGTTGCCGGGATGCACCCTGTACAGTTTGGCATTGTTTTGTTGCTTAACTTGGGAATATCCTTGATTACACCGCCGGTTGGAACAGTGTTGTTTGTGGGGTGCTCCATAGGAAGGACAAGAGTTGAGGACGTAATAAAACCATTATTACCCTACTACCTCGTAATGATTATAGTTCTGCTTCTAATCACCTACGTTCCCATGCTTTCAATGTGGCTACCAAGCTTCTTGAATTAAAAAATAAAAATGCAAAGGCTCATAGTGGATTCATTTCGCTTTGAGCCTTTTTGCGAAAGGAAAGATCATATGAAAGTATATTACAAAGACGCTTACGTGCCGACATCAAATGAAGCCATGACCAGGCGGGTACTGAGTCATGATGGAAATTTGATGTTGGTACATATGACGTTCCACAAGAAAAGTGATGACCCGGGTTTGCACAGTCATCCACATGAGCAGATTGTTTATGTGCAGAAGGGGAAATTGGAGTTCATCATAGGTGGTGAAAGCTTTATTATTGGTGAAGGCGATTCCGTTTATGTAGAGCCAAACGTAGAGCATGGTGCAAAGGTATTGGAAGACGACTCTGTCCTTCTGGATATTTTTTCACCTCAAAGAGAAGACTTTTTGAAAAAATAGATATACATAGCATTTAGATACCTATAACAGCGTAGCTTATCGACATCTTGTCGTATTATGAGAGCATATAAAGCTGTGCTGAAGGTGGAGCCGACTGGAATCTTTAAATCGTAAGACAATAAAAACTTAAGTGACCTCGCGAAATCACGAAATTGATTAAAGGATGTCAATCAAAAATTTTATGGAGGTTAAATTATGTATAACAAAAAAAGACGAGGACGTAAAACCATGTTCGGAGGATTAGCAAAGCGATTTGCTGTGCTATTGCTCACCATGATGCTACTGGCAGGACCTACGGCCCTTGCCTATGAGTCTATTGCTGATGATTATGCCCAAGTCGGTCAGCCACAGGATGCACTTGCAGAAAACTATGTCCCCCATGATGGTGACGAGGACATTGCCCAGAACCCTGAGGAACATTTTGTTGCTATGACAGAGACAGCGATCCTCAATAGAGCAGCATTATCAACCGGACATGCGCCAAACACATGGTTTGAAGCTGTGTGGTTTGAGTGGCAGGCTGTTGCAACCGCAAATTTCACAGCCCAAATTTCTGCAAATGACGGAGCCAACTGGACGACCGTTGACAGTGAACTTGTTCGTTTTATTAATGACGAGCACGGTGCCCGCTGGCGTGTAGACGTGCCTGGGCTTCCGAGCGGAGATGGTCAAGAATATAGTCTGCGAATATTGCATGGAAGCTCGGAACTCCATCGTCTGGACAACCTTACACCACGGCAGCATGCCCGTTATGGACATGCATTTATCCGAGAGCCTGTCACAGTATGGACCGGAAGGACCTGGCACTTCCCGTTTGGCACTACCGGCGGCAACACACCAGACGGCGGCGTTGCACCGGGAACGGAAATATGGTACATAACCAATGATAACCTGTACATGCTAGATTACCTTTCTCATCGTACCGACCCGCTTATTGTGCGCTTTATTGGTACTGTGGGAGATCCTGGTAATGGAATTTTGCCTCCGGGACGTACATTCCAAAACAAAGTTATGATTGAAAATTCCGCCAATATCACCTTGGAAGGTGTGGGATATGACACTTTGATTTGGGGCATTGGATTTTGTGTGCACAATTCTGCAAATATCATTTTCAGAAACTTAGAGATGCTCCACGCTACCCATGATGCCATATGGCTGCTGGGTCCTGTTACCCACGTGTGGATTACCAACAACACATTCCACTTTAGTGGCGATGGGTCAACAGACAATACAAAGGCGCGTAACTTTACAATTTCATACAACCAGTACATAGGTACGCGCCAAACTGGTCTTTCAAATGGTGATGGAGCCATGCAGGACGGGGAAGCCACATACTTCCGCAACTGGTACTATTTTGTCCAGTCGCGCACACCAATGCTACGTAATACCAATGCATGGATTTTCAATAATTTCTTTGACCACAACGGTGAAAATGCAATTACTCACCGTCATGGCTCCAGTGTCATTGCCGAAGGAAATGTAATTCGCGGTTCTTTCAACTACAATATGACAAGAAGCACTAACGCTGCGCCGCGCCTTCTTCTCGGCGGGCAAGGGACAGCATTCACTATCACTTATGAGGGAACTCAGGCAGCCGAAGCCGGCAGAAACGCAGTCATTACCGCTGCGCAAGCCAGTGCAGGAGGAGCACAAAATCAGATTACTATAGAAAACCTAAGAGCTCTAGAACAAGACCCACGTGCTATGGGCAGAACGTTTTCCGGTGGAACATTCTCTGCCGCTCCAGGTATCCCCTCCACGGATGCACAGTTACAGGAATTTATCGACAGTTTGGTTCCAAATGACTTAGGTTACAATAGAGACACTGGTGTTCCTGCAATTGCAGTAGGAAATAATGCATCCGGCGGAGCTTCCCGCCTGTGGTTGCCGGAGGGTCATGCGGGGTTGGCTCAGCGCCTGATTGGATCCATTCATGGAACAGATGGTCCTGCTACTTGGATTGCTCGTGAAAACTTAATATTCCAACCATTTAACCCAAGACTTGATTTTCCCGGCTCTGAAAATGCTGTTTTACCGGCAGATGTAGCTCTAGAACATGTAAGAGCATTTTCAGGTCCCATGCAATACCCCGCACAAACCATACCCACACCGGAACAATATTGCCCATTTACTCATGTAAGTCAACCGGTTCCGATTGCGGTGGTAGTCACCGGCACAGGGTCAGTAGGTTTTAGGATGGGGGTTATGCCTTGGGCATTTGCAGGAAACTCATTTATGGAGTGGGATCAAGGTTTAGGCCCTGATAACCCGAATAACTGGGTGCGTGTGACAGGCTCCGTGGACGAAGCTCCCCACAACTTTACCACCGCTGCAGAATTTGTTACCCGGGATAATGAATATTTCTTCCGCTTTAATCATGAAGTAACGCAAGCAGATGGCAATCCATTGAGAAAAACTTCTATGCCAATGCGTGTATATTGGGCGACCCCAAACCCGGCTGATGATGAAACCATTCTTGGGGAAAATGACTTAAATGATCCCGATTTTAATCCGGAAGGTTGGGGAGTAAACTTTGAAGAAAACTTTGATGGGCGACCTATTGGTGCTGTTCGAGGCGAAGCTTTAGACGAACTTGGCATCGGGCTTGCAATATTCGGTTTTGTCAGTGAGTCCAGAGCTATTCCATTTGATCCTTACCGTGTTGTAGCAGGTCCAGGTACCAGTGCAGGTAGTTCTGTAACACCGGCGGAGACGAGACTTAGCAATGCTTGGCTACCGGATATTCGTCGTAACGATGCAGCCATAACCAACGCTGACCGTGCATTGGGTTTTGCGACCTTCTGGGATGAAGAGAGCGGATACGGTGATTCAAGAAGTGTTGGAACTGACAGAAGCGGTCATTTGATTGGAAATCCGCGGGTTAACACAATTGTCACCAACGATCTAGCGGGTTGGGAAGGTCGCGGAAATGTTCTAATGCTACGTGACTGGACCAATGGGGTTGCAAATGAAAGAGAATCTCAAATTGATCGTTACGGTACAGCAATGGATCTTTATCTTGGTCAACATGAAGGTAGGGCTTGGGTTTCTTTTGATTTTCTGTTTAACCGAGATAGAACCTATACGGCGGCAAACAACACCTATTCGTCTTCCTTCCGTTTCCATTTCTACAACAGTGCTCGTCGGCAGATTGCCCATTTTCAAACTAACAGCCCAACTCAGAATGACCCACAAGTTGGTTTGCATTTAGAAGGAGAGCATGGACCGACTATGGCACTGCAACCTTATGACAACCGCTGGATGCGCTTTGATATCGTATTTGATTTTGATGCGGGATATTACGATGTGTATGTGGATGGCACTATCTTCCAATATGGTGTGGCGATTCCACACGGTATCCGAGACATAAGCTATCTCCAAGTTACAACACCTGTGGTAAACACCGGAACGCCACCGGCGCTTCCAGCAACGACCGGATTAGGTAACGCACCTGTCCACAATGTGGCTAATGTACAAAATATTTTGCTGGATAATATCCGGGTGTTGGGTGAAAATTTTGTAAACCCTGTGGCTGACGCGATAGCCCTGATCGAAGTAGCAAGCCCTGTAGAGATTACTGTAATGCGTGCAAATGATATTTCGGAGGCTCGTAAGGCCGTGGCGATTACAGAAAGGCTAAACGCCTTGCCAGGGATAGCTGGACTTGATGTAGCTCTAATTGTTTCGTTGCTTGATGGTCAGTGGGTAGTTACGGTTACCGATGGTATTGCTACCGACTCGACAACAATTGAGGTTACAATAGTGTTTGTCGGGACCAACCCAAATGATCTTAGAATAATTCTGAGTGAGTCAGATGTTTCACTGGATGTCAGAGGCAATTTAGGGATTTTTACACATCACAGCCCATTTGTGATTCCTGTCGGAAGAACGCTCACGGTAATAAGTACGCTAAATGTCCAAGGTGGTGCAGAACTTGTTATAGAAGGTATGCTTGTAGTACTAGAAGACGGCAGAGTTAACAATCAAGGAGGTGTTGGAGGTACTATAGTGATAGCCTATGGAGGCAGGTTTATTAACTATGGTCATGTCGAAAACGTAACGAATTCAGCAGTTGTAAACTACGGTACAATTGAAAACAATGCACGTTTTGAAATTAGAGCTGGTACAAGATTCCATGATTGCGGCGAAGTTATTGGAACTCTGAGCATCCACCGCAATGCTATTTTTTGTGACGCTTGTTAAGTGCTGCTGTAACCGGGGACTAAAGCAAAATTTGCGTCCGAATTTTGAGCTACAGCAAGAGAACTAAAATGTTCTTTTTTGCCAGAATAAATCGAAGAAGAAAAAAGCACCCATTTCGGGAACAAGCAAGTAAGAGGAGCTGTGTCACAACTTTTGTTGTGGGACAGTTCCTTTTCCTTTAAAAGTAAGTCATGTCTTATCCAGAAGTTTTTTGCTCCGTTAATTCCTCGCGCGACAAATCCTGAGAAGCAAGGCAACAGCAATGACTTCCGGGATTTGCTTTATGAAAAAATGTGTTGGAAAAAGGAAAGATTTCTCAATCTAAAAAATATTTTTTTCATGCGTATTTTGTGTGAATCTTTTTAAAAGCAGACATATTGTTTTTGCAGTTGAAAGCTTATATCAGAAAGATAGGCTTAAAAACTCCTTAAAGGATTTCCTGCTTTTTTGCATTAAATTCCCGAAATAAAGATGAAAAAATGAGAAAATTATGCAAAACAACAAATATTTCTATAAAAAATTATGTAAATTTATGTTGACAAGCTTAGCATTTGAGGTTTATACTGCGATTCTGGAGATGCATGTAGAAGTATTTTTAAGTTTCGTTTTATTTGGATAAAATTTACCAAATTTTACATGAAATTTACGGGATACTAGATAGAGAGGTATGTTTCTATAGATGATACCGGTAGGCGTTGATTATAGATAAAAAGGGAGAAAACTATGAGAAGCAAGCTAAAAAGAAGTTTTGGGAAAAGAGCATTGGCAATGGTCCTCTCAGCACTTATGGTGCTGTCGTTGTTTGTCCACTTTGATCTTGGCGGCACAGCTTATGCTGACGGGGTTAACTTTGTACATCTGGACGGACAAGACGGTCGGCCAAACATGCCCGGCCATGCAGTTGCACTTACAAGAGCGGGCTTTGATACCCTGGTTACAGGTTCTGCTCACATAGGCATTCACACAGTCCACTTGGGGTTTAACCTTACCACTGCTGCTTCCGGCAATACAAGGGTAACGGCCAACCGGAATTTGACTATTTGTGGACTTAACCCGATAGGGCCCGACCCCACTTTGCGGCATACTATTACCAGACTAGGCGACGCAGCCGGTGGTGGTCTTTTCAACGTTTCAGACAACCGTACAATTACGTTTCAGAATCTGCATATGGTCAATACTGCGTCACGGCGTGGATTTATTGGTGTCGGCGGCAGTGGTGGCGGAACATGGACTACTATATTTGATAATGTTGAATTTCACGATCGAATGATAGTCAACTTGCACGGCTCAACAGTTGTACTTAGAGGCAACAACTACTTTAGAAATGCAAATAATGAGCTTTTCCAAGCTTCTCATTTTTATGTTGAGGGCGGTAACAATGTAATGCGAAGAACAGCGGTCGGTTCTGACTCGATGATCTGGAACCGTGCCAGTCAATCGCGTTTTGTTGTGCGCAACGGCGGCTCCCTTATAGTTCATCAGGAGCATGACCGCACTGATCGCGGATTTATGTGGGATATCGGTGGTTTGCGAATGACCATCGAAGCAGGAGGCGTGTTTGAGTACTATAATACAGGTGACAACGGAGTATTCATGGGCGCAGGCAATACATTTGCGGGTTCGCGCTTTACAGGTTTGACTGTAAATGGACGTTTTGTGGCTATGTCGGTAAATGGTGGTTCTGCCGGAGCTCGTGGAAATCTGGTTGATGTAGCTTCGATGTATGTTGGCAGGGGTGCTGATGTTGTCATCGCAACCGGGGCAAATGCAGGGGCAAGATCGCCTTTGCATATTCGGGGTACCCTACAGATTACACAGCCATACCGCTATCTAGTATACACAAACAGTCCAACAGCTCGTGCTATAACCTCAGACAGTACTACGACTGCTAACGTGGATATACTGGCAAACCGTGTTGGTACTAACATTAATGCAACAGGATTATCTCATATCGGATATGGTTGGGAATACACGATGCAATATCAATATTCCCTAAATGATCTATTCCTTACAGGTCCATACCCATTTCGACTAACGAGAAGCGGTTCAAGTGCCAACTTGGGCAATGCAAGTAGCCCGGCGACTCCGCAGAACCAGAGCTACACTCACTTGGCGTCTCTTCCCGACGGAAGAGCTGCGTGGGCTCCGGCAACAGTTCCGACAACCTTCTTCTCGGCAGCTAATATAAGGCAAGTTGGTATTTATACTCACTTATCAAGAGAGCCCGTTATAGAGACTGTCTTTGAAGGAGACCGCGTGATTCGAGGACGAGGCATTCCCGGGTCACTTATTGACGTGTGGCTCGCGGATACTATTGGGCATATCGGGCCGCATGAAAATATTCCGGTGGCGGCGGATGGCACATGGTATCTGAGCATTCCCGAGGGGGCAAACCTGGTGGTGGGCAATCGTATTCAAGCGACACAACGAGAGCTGTTTGTGGTGCCGGGCGGCGGCGGAAGCTGGCATGGTACGGCAAGTGAAACTGCAGAAATCCGAGTGTTTGAACGGACAATCCGCTTAGAAGGTAATAACAGCTCCAGAATTTATTATACTGATGGGACAACAGCTACAAACGCAGTAGCTATATTTGGTGTAAACGAAGGTGAAGTAGTACTCCCACCATCTGAGCTTCGCTTTGTCAAGCTGCTGCCCGGCACGGTGATTACCGATGAAAACGATGCAGTTGCATTTTATGCAGCATTTAATGCAGCAGGCCCAAACGAGCGCGGTGTTGTAGGCATAAACGGTATGACCAGTGAGATGATTCCCCTCACGGCGAATTCTCTCGTCTGGGTGCAGGGTTCGGTGAACCGCAATGGCAGTGACATGGTTTTGGGTGCGTCTCTTGAGTTTGCGAACCTATTTGCAACTCGCCACCTCTATGTCCGTGGCATGGTGGAAGGCCCGCCGATGGTAATTGATGGGCGTTATGCGCGGCAGCTATATTCATATCGCCGCATGACAACTCCTGATGGTGGAACAGAATATGGTGTTCCGCTGGATTATGCCGGAAATGTCATCGGAAATCCGTTGGGCGGTTTTGATACAGTTAGAATTGAAGCCAATCCGCAATTCCACTTCCACTGGGAAGGAAGAATAGTGGGCTCCTTCAATGGATTTGTAGACGGCAGCAATATGAGTCTTAACAACCCGAATGTAGACAGGACTCAACATCGTGACTTTAGATTAGATCAGAACTTCCACAACGAAGTGACAAACCAGTTGTGGGATGCAGGTCAAGCCAGAGATTTCTATCACTATACCATTGTATACACACAAATTCCGGGTATGTGGTGGACTGATGTTCCCGTGCGCTTTAGGGTGTCGGATGCTGTTGAAACAATTGTGGAGTTTGATGGAACAGACTCAACTACAATAAGCATGCCAATTGATATTGGATCGAACGGGCTACCTGTTGTGCCGCACCAAAGCACAAGATTCCATCAGTATGGCGGGCACTTTATGCCGCCGAGTGATGCTGACAATACACCGACCGGTTGGTTTGTCAGCCCGGGGTGGAACTTTGCTCTAAATACGCTGACATCTGATTTTTCAAATCCTCTTCAGTTTAACCCGCAAGTAGTACAAACACAGCCGCCGCAAATACTGTTCATAACCTATGAACTAGGCATGATGACCATTGAAGAGCATTTTATCGGCGTTGAAGAATATTATCCGAACCCTATGGGAACAGAAACTGTTTTGCTTACACCCAGCAGCCATACCATCCAAGCCGGACCGGAAAATCCGGGCTTTACAAGCACTGCACCTGTTTTAGCGGGTCGAGTGCCTGTTGGATACCGTATTGTGGGTACTTCGGACATAGATGGCTGGCATCCCTTTGATTTTGCGACTTTTGCAGCGGAAAATCCCAGTATTCTGCCAACACATAATCAAAATGCCCTTCAGGCAATTTTAGAAACTGCTGACCTTGCAACAATACCGGGCCCTGTGCGGATTGAATGGATTTTTGCACGAGATTCCACAGGAAGTGGTATTCCGGATAAAGAAAAGGGTAGTATTTTAGTAAACTGGAATGGCTTTTATGTAAATAACCCGCTTCCGGCCTCCCTTGCGCCGTCGCGGCTGATTCGCTTGCGTGTGGGACATAATTTCCAAGTTGCCAATAATATGTTTGACTTGCCGCCAGGCACAGGAAACCCGGAACATGTAATTGAGCGCGGCATACATATGATGTTTGCAGGCACATGGCTGTTTGATCGTTGGGCTGACAATCCTCTCAACCCGGACATATTGCCAGACAATCCGTATGTGCGTGAGATAAACATTCCCGTGGGCGAGAATTTCGCAGTAAGTCCTGGCGCTGTAACAGAGGTGAACTTCAGATATGCCTTTGCTACAGATCGCAGCATAGCAGACAAAAATCAATTTGTAATTGAGCGCTTCCGTGTGCTTGACACCGCCGACGCTGAGGGTACAAACCCGGCTATGCCTTCGGATAGCGTAGTATATATGTTTAGAGGACAGGAATATCTCAGAACCCCGCCGACAATCCCCGGTTTCTTATTTGTCGGTTACCGCATTGATGATGGTGCAAATAACATAACTTATGTACAAGGGCGGCAACCGCTACCCCTTAGATTTCGCACGACAGACTACAATACAACAGTGACGCTACTCTACCGTGAGCAAGCGGCACCTGTCACTGTGACATGGTATGGCAGAACCCTGGCGGGAACATCCTTCCCATTGGAGTCACGCACATTCACTGGTTATGTGGGCGAAGATATGACAGTGCTCTTAAACAATGTAATTCTGCCGCCTGTTTGGGTGCCGGTGCAATCAAGCCCAACAGAGCATTCATTTGCATTTGGCACAGCCCCTCAAATATTTGAATTCCAGCTTGAAGAGAGCATTGGGATGTCTGTCATAACAACCAGATTTTTCAGCACAGATGATCCAAGGACAATCGAATTTGTTATG
>Ga0209755_10003509_pt1 | contig 19587 bp, 15 predicted proteins | sample TergutCo191P1_FD_187301 | JGI IMG/M metagenome (GOLD analysis project Ga0209755, IMG submission 187301) | Cornitermes sp. P1 segment gut microbial communities from Petit-Saut dam, French Guiana - Co191P1 (SPAdes) (version 2) | ecosystem: Host-associated > Arthropoda: Insects > Digestive system...
ACATTCAATAATATACAGTTAGCTTCCTAATACATATTCAGTGGATACCCTTTCAAAAATACAGACTTTGTTTTCAACATCTTTACCCTTAAAAATACCTACAAAACGATACGAAGTATTTCCAAAACTATCTTTATACTTTGCAAAAACGTGTCTCAAATAATCATCAATATACATACCATCGTTTTCCAACTTCTTTGTGCCAATATATTCCTGTGTTATAGTTTCCCAATCATCAGATAAAACATTATTCCAATCCTTTTGTGGGGTTAAATGCGGTAACCATACATATTTTGATTCAGATAACTTAAACCACGACTTTCCAAATTTAAAAAACCCCTCGGAATATCCTCTATTAAAAATATCATTCAACACTTGGCTTCTACTGAACCGAATATTATCTTGGACCGACAGCTTGCCGTTTCTTTTGATACTGGCCAATTTCTCTTGGTATTCCATCTCTATCCAATTTTCGGCCCAAAAGAAACTATAATTTTTTGCCCTCTGTTGAATCTTTCTTACGGCTCCGTCAATTTGATTTTTTACTTCCTTGTAATCTGTTTCCCGAACCCTTTCAAGATGAATATCAGGCACGCTATTGAATATATCGTCCATACGCATTTTGTCCGAATCTATATTGTTGTCATGGTATGGCAGCTCGTCAACTTCGATTCCAAGGTTTATCTGTGGAAAATACAGGTCGATTAAGGCGTACCCTGATGGGCGTTTTACATATTGCTGTGTAACCGGATAAAGCCCAAAATCTTCAACTTTAGCCCAAATTTGGGTTATCACGTAGTTCTCAAAGTCTTTCCCTCTTGTTCTGGAAAAGACCCTGTTTAAGTATTCCAGTTTTGTCATGCTGTAAGCATGACAGAATCCGCTTGTTTCGTCAACCTGTTTCGAAAGAAAACCACTAATTCCCAACTTCACTTTTGGAACTCATAATATGGGGAAGCCTTCGGCTTCACCGTATCATAGCTCGCTTCGCTCACTATGATGAAAATAGATTAAATTAAAGGATCTGAATTAAAGTTTGAGGTCTCGGGCGTATGGGTGTTGGTGGTGTTCTGTTACATTGTTACGATAAAGAGGCCGCCCCAATTAAGAGCGGCCCCTTGAGTTTATTCCTTGGTTACTTCTTTTTCAGCACCCAAACACGCTGCGGTTGGGCGTCCTCGCCCCAAGTAAATCGTCCGGGAGTCTGCAACCTTCTTACCTCATTGTCCAAGACCCATTCGCTGTTGGTTGCCAAATAGTTTCTTAGGGCGTTAAAAAGTTTGTTCGTGCTATCTATATGCTCGTTGTTTCCCTTGAACTTCAGGAAGGAAGCCAAGGCCCTTTTCTTGTGTATGATTCTTTCGTTTTCCTCATATAAATCCCACAGGCGGTACTGATGGTCATACGCAGACGGGTGGTCATCGTCAAGCCTGACAACGTAGCTGCTTTTGGTCTCCATTATGAAGTCGAACCATTCCGAAACCTTCCCTGCTGAGAAGACCTTCTGGGTTTGCTTCGCCTCGGTCATCGGCGGCTTGTTCAGCCTGGAAGTGATTTTCCTGTTTTGAAGCTCGTGCATGAACTTTTCCAGCAAGTCCCTGTTATCGATTGCATCCACAAGTCTGTCGAAATATCCTTGGGTTGCAAAATCTTCTCTTACAGTGGTGAACACCGCAAATCTTCGATCGTCGTCGTCCATTTTGACCGCCCAACCGTCGTTCGTGGTGAATACCGCCCTCGCTGGATTAAGTACCGTTATAGGATTGCTTCCCTTCCCCTCGATTTTCAAAACCGGCTGGGTGATGAAGGACTTCAGCTTGGCCTCCGCCGCCTTGGATTTGGTCGCGAACCCTTCATCGAAGTTCAGCAATAATTTGTCCTTCAATCCAAGGTTGAACTTTTCGCTATAATCCTTTCCATTGTTGTAGTGGTAATACTCGCCCAAAAGAGCCGACATCAGCTTGTCGAAAAATATGCTCTTGCCACACCCCTGCCCTCCGATGAATATGAGGGCCGTACCCTTTTTGTCATTCGGATTTTGGAAGATATCGCACAGCCAGTCTTTTACCCATTCCTTTATGTCTTGGGAAACGTCCCCGCATAGGTATTCCAGATGGTTCCAGAAAATAGAGGTGTCCAGCTTGTTTTTGGCGGCTTTTACGGGAAACTCGACTTCCAGTTCCTTTGCGGTATTGAATATTGGCTTGCCTTCCACTTTACCAAATGGGCGGTTAATGTCGTAGACCGTCTTTTCTATCACGGGAAAATCCTGCCGACTCCAAGGGATGGTCGCCAAATCCAGATAGTCGGGCGAACCGCTTTTTTTGTACCCTAGGATTAGTTCGTGTCCCTTGGCGAATGTGGCGGGGTTATAGCGTGTCTCCCCGTCATTGGACATGAATAATGTTCCGCCCGGTGTTTTGAACCTGTAGAACCCGTTTTCGAGCATCCCGTGGATGCACTCGTCGATTGACTTCAATTTGTCTCCTAATTTTGTAACATTGTTACGTTTTCTTTTTTCTCGGATACTGTCGAGAGGCAGATGCACTCTTTCATTTGAATAGCATTTCAGTGTGTTCATAATTTTCTCCATATATTGTTTATAAAATCACAATTTGGACAAAATGGATTGTTAGGGTGGAAAATAAAATGTGTATGTTCTCATATGCCTTATAAATTAACGAGCCGAAAAAAAATATTTTGTTACCGGTAACGCTTTAAGCGGTCCGTATGTGACCGGCCCCGGACGGCTTCACCCGCAGGGCCGGTCTTTCAGGTTCATTCTTTAGCCTGATGGCCTTAATTTTCCATTTAATTCCATCCTTCTTATGTCCATTAATATCTTTCCCAGGTGGTTTTCCCCGATGCCGTTACAGACACCCCAGAATGTATCGCCCCACCAGTTATGCTCTATCAAGGTCTCACCCAAGGTGTCTATCAACAAAAGCGCCAAATAAGAGTTCTGGGCAAACTTTTGCTCGCAGACGTAACGCATGACCCCGAGCTTGATTTCATCCCAGTTGGGTTTGGTCCGGCATTTTTTTGCGAGTTTTTTGGCGCCCGCTGGTGGCAGGACGATAAACTTTTTCTTGGCGTCTTCGTCATTCGTTCTGAAGTAATGGTATGCGTTCTCGCTTGAGGGGAATGTTATGCCGCCTATAGCGATATCGCATGGGTAAAAGTTCGATAGAAAATCATAATATCCTCTAAATCTCATAATAACCCCATACGGTTTTCGTAACTTTGTGACATTGTTACGTTTTCTTTTTCCTCGAATACTGTCGAGAGGCAGATACGTTCTTTCATTTGAAGAGTTGAATTAGGGCAAGTTATATTCTGCATACCGTATAAATTAACGAGCCAAAATAAAAAAATCTGTTACCGGTAACACTTTGACATTCGCCGCCTGAAGGCGTATGATGGGCCAGGATAGATAATACTTACGCAGACAGACAGTTTTGGCACCGATTATCAAAAAAGGGCAAAGGTCCGCATTGCCTCAAGTAAAATCAGGTCATTGGGTTCAATTACGAGTACCCAAGCATCACCACAACACGCTCTCCAATTCCCGCCACAGCAACCGCGCCGTTTCATCGTCATCCCCACCGGCCATTATCCGCCTTGCGCCTGGCAGGGATGCAAAAAAGGTGATCTGCCGTTTCGCGTAACGACGACTGTTCCTGGCGACAAGCTCCTGTACCCCCGCAAGATCAGCCGATAGGCGATAGGGACTGTCATCCCTGGCAGGCTCATCCTCCACAAAAAACTCCCGATAACCGATGGCACGCAGGCCAGGATCACGGGGGGTATAGCCAGATTCGTGCAGCCGACGGACCTCGTCGGGCAGTCCCTGCGAAAACATGGCTGCACAGCGCTCGTCGATGCGCCCGTACAGTTCCTCTTTCGGGCGGAAAAGGCCGAACACGACAAAACGGAAACGGTTCCTTGTTTCGTTGTCCGCATTCGCTGGCGATGCGGAAACGTCAAAGGAACTTAGGGGGCGACCGGACAGGCGCAGGACTTCTAGTGCCCGCAAAAGGCGGTATTCGTCGTTAAGGTGTATTCTTTCCGCGCTTACCGGGTCGAAACGCGCAAGCTCGTCCATCAAAGCCACCGCGCCTTTTTCCCGCAGTTCCAGTTTCAGCACGTCGCGAATCGCCACGTCACAGGGCGGCGCCTCGGGTAGGCCCAGGACAAGGTTTTTTAGGTAAAAGCCCGTGCCCCCGGAAACGACGGGAACGGCTCCCCTGCCCGCAATATCGGCAATCGCTTCCAGGGCAAGGCGGACGAAATCCCCAGCGTTAAACTGCTCGCTGGGCTCGCGTATGTCTATAAGGTGGTGGGGAAGCCACGATCTTTCCTGCGTGGAAGGCTTGGCCGTGCCTATGTCCATTCCTCGGTAGACCTGCATGGAATCCGCCGAGACAATCTCCGCATTTAGGGGGCATAGGCCACCAGGGCCAAAAAGGCGAAACAGCACACCTGTCTTGCCCGATGCCGTGGGACCAAAGAGTACCAGAACCGGAATGGGCGGAACGCTAATCAGTTTCCAGCCGGAACTCGACTTCCTCGGTAAAGACCTGGCGGGCGGCAAGCGCAACCATTTTTTCGTCAGGGTTATAGTCATAATCGTCATCCGGCGCGCTGCCCCGCAACATGGAAAGCTGGAAGGAGCGGCGGGAAGCCGCAGCGGTTATCTCGTACATATTTTTCTTGTACTCAATCAATTCTCGCAGGGGGAAAGTCATATTACCAGTATACCGAAAACGCTGGATTGTGTAAAGAAGCCTCTTGAACCAATTCTACATTCAAACATCAATCCTCGAGGCTTCCGCCAGAGCCTGGTAAAGTCTTAGCGAAGACTCAAGGTATCCGCAGAAGGTGTCATCATTTACGCTAAGAGGCCCTGCCTTGGTGGCGATTTCGCCCAAGGCTTCCTCCGGCAAAAGAAACCCTGCGATTTCCCTTACCTCGCTTTTGGCGATGGCGCGGTTTATTTCGCCAAGGGCAGCTAGGGTTTTCTCCCGCTCCGCAGGGCTGGAACCGTTCCGGAGGGCTTCGGTGGCAAGTATTTCCCCTTCCCTGCAGCAGGCCTTTATTCTTTCCAGGCCGAAGCGCAGAGTGGCAAGGGCATCCTCGTAACGCCGATGCCTTTGCCGCGTTTCCTCCTCCCCCTGGAATTCCGTTTCGATGCGGCAAAACGTGGCATCAAGCCTGGCGTCGATTTCGGCGCGACGTTCCGGCAGGGCAAGAAGGCTTTCCATCCAAGCGGGCTGAAAGCCCGGGATCGCAATACCACCCTGGTTACCGCCGTCGCGCATAAGGCGGTAATTGCGTATATCGGGATTGGCCTGGAAGCTGTTCTCAAACCAGGATGCGTAAAGGGAAAGGCGTCGATCGGTAAGCACTTTTCCGCCGGAAGCGGATGGGGCCATAAAGGGAACACCGCTTCGTAGGGCGGTGTGCAGAAAGGTTTCGGCCGGTTTCAGGCGGTCGGATTCGGCGAGGGCTTTTTCCTCGAAAAGCGCCCCCTTGAAGTGCGTCTTGTTGCCCGGAAAGGCAAGGTCCAGGCCAGCTACCCAGATTTCCCCGGCCCCAAGGGTTCGGCAGAAATCCCAGGCGCTGGTTGCCACCGAACCGCCGGCGCCAAGAAGGCCTTTGGGATCCACCCGTTTTTCGATAAAAGCACCCAAGGGAAAAAGCGACCCGCATAGGAAGGTTCCCCCAAAGGGGAGTCGCAGCGCGGGCGGATATACCGCAGATTCGGCAATTAGCTTGGCACGCCGGCCAGTCGCGCAGCGATCCAGGTGCCGGCTGTTCCAGAACTGCGGGTCAACCACAATGGCAAAGTCCGGTTCGATTTCGTTTCGCCGAAAAAAGCGAAGGCTTGTGTCCACGGCAACCACGATGCAGCGCTTCCGTATTTCCGGAAGCAGGCGGCCGACATCGTCCAAGCCCGGGCCGGCGGCGGCGAGAAAAACCGGGATAGCAGCCTGTTCGCCCTTGGAGGCAAGACCGGCCAACCCGGAAATGCCGGGCAGATCCCGTATTGCGGTCATGTTGCTGGTAAGGTTGCGTATCCAGCGCTTGCCGAACTTTTTCAGCGTCGCCTTGTTCACGTCCCCCTGGGTTGCCCAGGCGCGGACACGGTTTTCGGCGGCGGAATACCATTGTTCGTCAATGCCAGTTAGGGTTCTGTTGCGTAAAATAAGCGGGCTTCGCCCCCTTGGGGCGTGCGTATGTCCGGAATGAGATTGCCCGGAACGGGTCTGCCCATTGCTGCCGACTTTCTCAAAAAACGAAAGGGCCATGATTGCCCCATCGCCCTCGCCACCAGGCACAAAGGCAATGCCAGGCCTGGAAAGAAACCGGCTGAAGTCGCGAAGCTCAAAAGCCCGGCGCAACAGGCCAGGGTTCTTTTCCACGATGACCAGTGGCCTCTGCGGGGCAAGCCTGTTAATGGCTTCCGCCGCATAACCAAGGCCAAACCCCAGAACAAGCACCGGCGCGTCGTCGCCCCCGCCCAACGTGGAACTTGAAAGACAGGCTTCCGCAAGGCGCTGCCCTTCCCTGGCCGGATCGCGGGGGGAATGGACGTAGCGCCCGTTTATCAGCATGGTCGGCATTCCGGAGGAAGCCGTTTCGACTTTTGGCTCCCCGTTGTCCACGCCGTCCTTGACAGGAAGGCGTTTGTAACGAAGAAGCTCCTCAAGAAGCCCCGGATAGATTTTCCGTAGAACCGTACTGTTTGCTTTCCAGTGGGACAAACTTTTAAACATAAATCGGACCTCGCTACCGTAGCTCCAGCTCTAGCACCATTCCCTGCGTCAGCGCCACCCCTGGCGGGGGAAACTGCCGGTGAACCCAGCCCTCGCCCCATATCTCCACGGTAATGTCGTCGCGAAGAAGCAGGGGCAGAAGTGCCCTTTTTGAAAGACCGTAAAAATTTGGGATAGCCGGACCCAGGGGCGGAAGCGTTTCCGCCGCAATGTCCAAGCGACCGGTATGGAGAAATATAGGATTCCTGCCCCGTGGAATACCCAGGTAATCGACAAGCTGTTCCGCCGCCCTGCGAATAGCCGGAGCGGCGATTCGCGCGCTGGAAGTCTCGCCCTGGGGCCGGGTGATAACGACATAGAGTATGAGCGAGGGGCTTTCCGCCGGCAGGATGGCAAGGGTGCTGGCGATATACCCGCCCCTAGGATCGAGTATCTGGGAGGTTCCGGTTTTTACCGCTATGCTAAGGTCCCCCATGTCGGCCCTCCAGCCGGTGCCTTGGCCCTGGATGGCGGTGTCCCTCATGTACCCAAGCACAGTCCATGCGGTTTGGGGGCTTATAACGCGGCGGCTTGCGTTGATCGGGTTTCGCCGGGGCGTAACCGTCCTGCCGTCGGCGGAAACAACGTGCGAGACTATCCTTGGGGGGACAAGCATACCACCGGTGGCTATGACGGTAGCCGCCTGCATTACCTGCAACGCGGAAACGGCAATCTCCTGCCCAAAGGCAATGGTCTGTCTACTTCGACCCGACCACAGCTGCGGCTCCGCAAGAATCCCCGCCGTTTCCCTGGTTACCCATGCCCCAGTGCTTCTGCCGAAACCGAAATTCGTCAGGTCCCGGTGAAAGAGATGGGGCGCGTACAACTCGGCTGCATACGCCGCGGCAACGTTGCAGGAAAGGGTCACGATTTCCCTTGCCCTTACCCAGCCGTGGCCATTCGGATTCCAGCAGGCTATACGAACGGACTCGCCACCCGGAAACACCCTTTCGTAAAAACCGCCACAAAAAAAGGCCGTATCCGACGATATGACGCCGGCTTCCAGAAGGGCGGCGACCGAGAAAACCTTCATGACCGATCCCGGCTCGTAATGTTCCAGGGCGGCAAGGTTTCGGTACAGGTACGGGTTTGAAATCCCGCGATCATTGGGATCGAAACCGGGAAGCACCGCCGAGCCGAGTATGTCCCCGGTCCGGGGGTCCATCGCCAGAAACATAACGCTTTCCGCGTTGGTCTCGTCCATTACCGATCCGGCAACCTGTTCCAGTATGTGCTGGACGTTGGCATCGATGGTAAGAACCACCTTGCTCCCGCGACCCCCGGCTTCCCTTCCGGAAAGATCCCTGTTTAGGGCAAACTCCACGCCCTCAAGCCCCTCGTGATCCGTCCCGACAAAGCCGACGATCTGGGCGGCAAGGTTTCTTTCCGGGTAAACCCTGAAAGGCACCGGCCTTGGCGTGACGCCGACCAACCTGCCCCCCGCAATGTCCTGGGCACTTCTTATCGCGTCCACGGCATGGGCGGGAACCTGCCTTCTCAAGACGAACTCCCTTTCCGCGCCGTATATGCTCCAGAAGACATCCTCCATCCCCATGCCGAGAATCGGGGCGAGGTCCATGGCCAGCGCAGCGACCCTTTGGGCATCCACGTCCCTGTTCCTGTCCCTGGGGGGTCTGATGTGTATATCGTAGCGTCTTACCTCGGCGGCAAGGATCCTTCCGTTTCTATCTACAATGGGGCCACGATTCTGCGCCACGCGCTGTACTCCCGCACCCCTGGTGCTGCCCTGCCCAGCCAAAACCGCGTAATGGACAAGAACAACAAGGGACGATGCCAGGAAGACAGCTATGACTATAAAAAAACGCCTTTTAGGTAAGGTACTCATCTAACTCCCACCACCCTGCCTATAATGGCATCGACCGACACCGGTCCGAACGAGCGGGAATCGTAGGAAAGCTCAAGGTTGTCGCCCTTGGCCATGAACATGCCTTCCTCCTCGAGGCTAACGACGCGCTTTACCGCGACGTATCCCGAAGGCGTAAAAAAGACAACCACATCCCCCTCTCTGGGATTTGCCCATCGAACAAGGAACTCCTTTCGACCCGGAAAGCGGAATCCGTACTGCAACCTGTTTACCACCAGCACGGATCCCGAGCGTATTGTAGGCTCCATAGAATAACCTTCGGCAATTACGACGTCAAACACAAACAGTTTTATCAGCAAAGCGACCAGGAAGGCCGCCAAAATCGCCTTCTCCATGCCGCCAGTATAATGCTTTGCTGACAGAGTGTCGATAAATAAGTATGTACTTTCAAGATCGCCTCGAAGAGCAACATGTATTGAAGCGCCGTAGACCTTCCCCCATAAAGAAAGCGAAGCGTCTGCCCTCCCCTTTGGAAGCAAGCTTCTCGCAGGATGTATGGCCCCGCAAGAGGGCGGCATCCGATACAGGCAAATTCGAAAAAATAAAGCAGTCGGTGTTTGAGGGATTCATCCGAGGGGTTTCACCCGGAAATGTGGAAAAACCGAAAAAGCGAAAGAGTGCCGCCATAAACAGGACGACGTCATACAATACAACTACGGGCAGTACCGTCACGGATAGCGCCGTTACGGACAACATCGATACGCAAAACCGGTGGCGGAACCCTTTTTCGGGGCTAAAAATGCCATCGTCGTGGCTAAAAAAATTGTCGATTGGCATGGGGCTTTTGGCAATAGGGATCATCGGCCTAAGCTGGGATAGCGTTTCCAGGATACCCGCGACGCGACAGGATATTTCCCCGGCCTCATTGGTGAATCCGCTTTCCCCGCTCAGCCAGCGAATACCTGAATTTACCCCGGTGCAGCCCATGTCATGGGATATACCGTACACGGTGGAATATTTCGGCCTTGTGTACACTGACATTCCCCTTAACCTTACCGAAACTTTTTCCTGGACCCTCCACGTGGTGGCGCCGGGCGAGACCATCTCCGGAATAGCCGTTAGGCATATGGTTTCCCAGGAATCGATTATCGCACTGAACGACATAAGGGAGACGTGGAACCTACAGGCGGGAAGGACGCTTAGAATCCCCAACATGAACGGCATTCCGTACACTGTCCAGGCAAACGACACCCTTGAGGGAATAGCCCAGAGCATGAATATCCCTTTGAACGTCCTGCTTGACGCGAACGACATATACGACGACAACATAGCGACAGGACGGGTGCTGTTCATCCCCGGCGGCAGAATGGACGCCAACGAGTTAAGGCGCGCAATACGGCGCCCCGCCCCCGAAAGGATGGTCCGTCCCCTAGGTGGGAGGATTACCAGCGGCTTTGGCTGGCGCGAAGATCCCTTCAGCCCTGGTTCCGGAAGGATGCAGTTGCACAGGGCCGTAGACATAGCCGGCAGGATTGGCGATCCCGTGCGGGCTGCCATGATGGGAACCGTGATGCACAGGGGGGCAAACCCCACCTACGGCAACTTCATCGTGCTTCAGCACGGTTATTACCAGACCCTGTACGCGCACCTTTCGGCGTTTTCCGTCGCCGTGGGGGACACGGTAAGGCAGGGGCAGGAGATCGGCAGGGTCGGCATTTCCGGCCGAACAACAGGGCCGCATCTTCATTTCGCCGTTTTTTACAGGGGAGAACCGATAAATCCTGTTGACCGATGGAGATAATCGGTGTATCATAACCCAACATGAATAATCTGGGGATGTTATGCGTAATTTAATACTTGTGCTTGTTGCGTTTATAGCGGTTGTCACTTTCATACGGGCTTATGATAGGCCCCAGGCAGATGTTCGCGATTCGATGAAAACAGTGATCGAATCGACGGTGCTTGACAATTGACACAAGTGCCTATGAGACACAACAATACGGCTTCGGGAGGGAAAGCCACCTCCGTTTCCGAAACGGCGCTTACCTTTGATTCTCTCCTGGACGAGACCTGTGAACGCCTTTTGGACAGGCAAATAAAATATTCCATCCAGCGGATACACGAGTTAGAAAAGCGCCTGTGCGGGCTTGAAAGCGAGCTAGACGAATTCTTGCGTAGAAATTCCTAAACACACACATACGCACAAAAAAAACCAGCCCACCTTTGAAAGCAGACTGGTCATAACCCATATTCGTTGGGCCAATCAAGGCCCAACCCGCTTTACTTAATTACCGGCAATAAGGGCTGCATTGGCATCGGCTATAAGGGCGTTCCACGCAAGGGAAACGGCCTCCACAAGCTGCGCCGGATCCCCGTCATGCCACCACATTTCCCACGCAATATGGCCACGGTTCAGACCAGGAACCATTATCCAATACGGGACCACGTAAAGGGCTGGATCGCGGATAATTGCCATGGTTTCCGTAACTGCACGGGAATCGCGGAAGACATGCCAAATTGCATCCTGCCACGCATAGGGACCTTCATCCACGGGCCTTTCCCACAGGTCCACCGCTTCGACAATCCTAGCCACCTGATCGGGCGGGAAGGTAGAGGGGATTACCATAACGTTCTCGAAGGCAAAGACAGAGAAATTGTTGCGACGGGGGCCAATGGGGAACATAACCATGCCCCAGTCGTCCGTCATGCCCTGCAGGTCGTTCCTTACATACAAGGGCTCGACCCTCATAGCGACTATGCCATCGCTGAACGCGGCCTGGTACCATGTCCAGTGGCCACCTTCCGGAGGTGGCATCATGACGCCCTCATTCCTAAGCGTCATGGCAAACTGCAAGGACTCCAGGAACGCTGGGCTGTTGCTTGCATTGTAGAATCTTCCTTGGGCATCCCTACCCACGTAAGTGGCACCGTTGCTGGATATAATCGCGTCAAGGATGTACGTGGAAAGATCCGCGGTCATGGCCCAGGTGTCTACTATACCGTCGCCGTCGATATCCCGGGTAAGCTGCCTGGCTATGGGAAGGAAATTAGCCCAAGTCCAAGTGCGGTTTGCCTGCATGTTGTACGGAAGCTGCGGATCAAGGCCCGCTTCCCTAAACAGTCGCTTGTTAAAGAAAATAACCAAAGGCTGAAGGCTGTCCCCATAACCCAGGGACATTGCATACTTGTTACCCCCAAAGGTAAAAAGGTTCATCATAGCCTGGTTCCAAGTGGGTCTTCCGTCACCTACCCTCTTGGGGGAAAAATCAACATTGGCATGTTGAATTGGGGCGATTAGGCCCTGCCTGTGCAAGGTCATGGCCCATGCCGGGGTCAGCACGAACGCGCTTGCGGCGGGTTGTCCAGCCATAATGGTAATAGCCGCGGTCTGCAGCATCTCGCCCCAGCTTGCAATACGCGAAACTCTCATATTGAAGCCATGCTCGTTCAGCATTCTTCTACGATAGGCAAGCGTCCTTGCCTCCAGATCGTTTGCCGGCTGAAAAGTGTTAACGTCATAGTCAGCCCACCAGTTTCCGACAACGATATCCATGCCCCTGAGTCGGTCTCCACCACCGCCTGCCCATGCGGGAATTGCCATCATGAGCATCAACGGAACCAGGATGAATCCGACCGTCCTTTTTTTGTTCAACATTTTGTGCCTCCTACAGAAAAATATATTTCAAGCGCCCCGCCACAAGACGGCTTTCGCATTGAAAACATCCTACATCTTTATCCCCGTCTGAGCCAGGGATTCGACAAACGCTCTTTGCGCCACAAGGTACAGCAGTATCAAAGGGGCAAGGGTCATTAGCATTCCCGTCGCTATAATCATTTGGGTATGGGCCAACGGCGCCTGAATTCCAGCACCACCAGCGGCTACGTGCATCTGATTCCACCAGACGCCAAATGTCGCGGCAATACCGTCAAGGCCCGTTGCCAACATGCTGTAGTTCGCAAGAAACAGCGTTGAGTAAAAAGAATCCGTCCACTGCCACACAAAAGAAAACAGGAAGCAGGAAACAAGCATTGGCGCAGCATCGGGAAGCATAATCTGGCCAAAGGTCCTAAGCCGTCCGCAGCCGTCGATGTAGGCAGCTTCCTCAAGGTCCTTGGGCACTCCGCGGAAGTACTGTCTTAGGATGAAAATGTAAAGCCCGCTTTTAAGACCCATACCCGTCGCGGAAAGCAACCAGTAGCCGGCAAAACTGTTTAGCATGTTTATTGGCTCGCCCGTAACGAGCCTGAATATTCCAAACACATCAAAGAACCGGAAATTGAGGTAAATCGACGCCATTATAACCTGGGGAGGCACGATGATTATCAGCATGACGCACATGAACCAGAAATTTTTCAGCGGGAATTTATAGCGAGCAAAACCGTAGGCCGCCAGCGTACAAGCAGTAACCTGCAATACCGCACTAATAAGCACGATAAACAAGGTCTGGAATAACGATGGCCAGTAGTTAAGCAACATGCCAGCCACCCGGTAATTTTCCAGCGTAAAATTGCGCGGAATGCTTATTACGGTACCATCGAACAGATCCTGCTCCGCCATAAAGCTAACACTAAGCTTGTCCAGCAGGGGCTGCAAGATAAGGAAGCATAACCCGAAAATAAGAATCGTTCGGCAGAACTTATAGAAAAACCCGCTGAAAGACTTTTTGACGAAATACCCGCTTGAAAGAATCCGCCCTTCCGACGGCTTTTCGAGACTACTCATAGTAATACACCTTCCTTGAAATAATGCCCAACGCTATCCCGATAATCAGTATAACCACTAGGAAATATATCCAGGCCATGGAAGTGGCAAAGCCGAATTCCATGCGCTGTATCAGGTTTAGGTTTATGTATTCCATGACGCGGTTATCGGTTCTTATGAAGTAATCCACCACGCTGTAGACGACGTTTACCATTATAAGGGAGCTGACCATCGGGAAGGTTATTTTCCAGAAGCATTCCCAGCTTGTGGCGCCCTCGATTTTGGCCGCCTCGAACATGCTTGGCGGAATCGTCTGCAGGGCGGAAAGAAAGATGATTATCTGAATGCCAGAAGCCATGGCGATATCGTAAATTTGATTTACAATCATAAAAATGTAAGCCATGTAGTCGGCCGCCGCACCCTCGGTGGCAAGTATGTCCTCCAGAACACCAGTAATAGATGTCCTCATCAAGTTGCCTTCCCTGATTATTTCCGCCATGTTGTTCAGCAAGGCATTGTTCGTCTCGAGCCCGATCATAATCCCGGAAGAAATAATAACCGGCAGAAAGAAAATGGCTCGCACAAGCCCCCTCGCCTTGAATTCCTGGTTGAGGATCAGCGCGACAAAAAGGCTGAATATAATTACCGCAGGAACGATCAGCGCCATACGCATAATTTCCTCGGTAAGCATCCGGTTAAAAACCGGGTCAACCATCAACACGCGCCTTAGGTTTTCAAGACCGATAAAGTCCAGGGAAAAGCCGTGGTTTGCCGTATCGATACGCACCGTACTGAACACCATACGAACGGATTCCAATATCGGCAAGAACATGAAGGAAAGAAAGCCTATCGCAAAAGGAAGTATAAACAAATATCCTGCAAGCGCGTTCCTGCCTTCTATCGTGAGGGAAAGTTTGTCGTTTTTTCTTACGAAATACATCGTGCCTCCTACCGTACCACTGTCCAGTTGCCCGGCTCAATTAAAACGCCACCGTAACTCTGGACGATATCCGTCCTGTTCACAAAAACCATGGCCCCGCCTTCGTACACGGTTACCGTTACCCCAGGCGACAGTATCCTGTGATCGACAATGGCCTGGCAGAAAAGATCGCCAAAATCAGCCGTAAACCTCTGGTAAAGGGCATCCGCCGCTTCAATCCACCTATCGTATTCGTTTGCAAAGAACTGCCTGTACCTCGTCTCCTGCAGAACGGCCGCGGACTCCTTCATAAAGCTAAAGTGCAAACCCGCTCCCGTTTCAACAATCCTAAGCAAATTCTGCGTAAAGTCCTCGGCAAGGTTTATCGCCCGTCCGGTATACGGCACCAGGCCACGAAGGGCGATTTGATAGAACGGCACGGCCGCGTTGATAATACTCGCGCCCTGATCCTCAAGGGCCATATCGATAATGATGTCGGCCCAAGGCACGGTATACGAGAAACCGGTTCTTACCATGATGCCAACGCCCGCATCGCTAAGGTCCGCAAGCTTATCCTGCCTCATCCTCATTGCGGCTTCTCGACTAACCAACCGCCTTTCATGGAAATCGCCACCAAGCCTCGATCCTATGCTTCTGAACGCCACATTACGCAAGCCAAAGTTTCCAGCCCTTTCCACAAAACCACCAATTAGGGCCATCGAAAACTCGGGATTGGCGAGGTAAGCGCGCGTACCCCAATCGGTACGTTCACCGAACCAAACAAAACTGAAAGGATACTGCTGTACGCGGTTGCGGTTCGGATGTCTGGCAACATCCCGGAACGAGCTAAAGCCGTCAAAGGCTCTGCTGTTTCTCATAAAGAAGAAGTCAACCCCAGGGTAAACCTCAAAGCCAAATTCATCGGCGGTGGACACCAGATTCCTGAAATCCCTCGCGTTGCCAAGTTCGCTAATCAACCTGATTCGCGAAGGCACGGAATGGTCAACACTATGGTTAAACCAGCCGGTCAGCATTACATGAACATCATTCCAGCCACGGTTCGCAAAACCCCTGAGCATATCCGACGCTTCCTCATAAGAGGTAAGTCTTAAGGGCAAATCAAAAGGTATGCCAAGACGGTGCTGTGTCTTGCTTACAGCGCCTATTACTTCCACCACGACGGGCACACCAGTCCGATCCCTTCCAGCGACCAGCCTTTCTTGAAGAATCGGATACCTTTGAAGCAGCCAGTTCCGGTATTCCAGCGCCATTCCAACGTACCCATCCCTGGCGGTGGGTATATAGCGGATCGTAATGCTCTCACCAGCGGGCAGCTCCCTTTCGTAGAGGAACACCAACCTGTCGGACCGGCCCGAGATATCCATAACGGCACCGTGAATCATGTCGAAAACGGGATGCACGATGTTGTAAGAACTGTTCCGCCCCGACACGTCCGCCCGTATGCTCGCATAGGCGGAACCGTCCTCTATTATGGCCAGCAACGCGGCCCCGTTCTTCTGTATACCAAAGGCTGGGTAAGGCGAACGGCTGTCAATAATAACCGCGTCACGGGGCATGGCCTCGTTCCAACCGTATACCCTGCTGAAATAGGCGAGCTGGCTCTGCCTACCATTGTTAAAGTTTATTATGGCCCCGCTGCCATCCGGCACAAGAAGGTAACCCTCGTCGTTAAGACCGCCCGCCCCCATAAAGGGCAAGAGGGTAAGCTCCACCAAAGGATACGACGGACGGAATGCTATCTCGTCAAAAGGCACGTTTACCAGCAACGATCTCCCGTCAAGGGTGTAGCGCAAGGTAATATTGAAAGTGGGCCTTTCCGGAGGGCTCGCGGCGGGAAACCTGGAGATATCCTCAATCCATTCCTCGTATGTATAACCCGCGTCGGCCAGGAACCCCTCAATTTGCTCAAGAAGGAATTCCGGCCTTTCCTGCAAGACAAACAGGTTCGTATTGTTAAGCTGGGGGAACATGTACAGCAGCGCGGTTCTGTCGTCGGCAGGAAGAAGGTTGTCTATGTCAAACAGCCGGTAGGCGGCCCTGATTCTACCCCTGTAGGCCGGGGGAACCCTGTCAAGAAGGGCGATCATTCGATCTTCTTCCATGACGGGCGGTATCACGAAAATACGGGTCAGATTGCCTACGGTGTAACGGACCTCAAGAGTTCCGTCAACAACGGAATACTCGAAAGCACCATGCTCAACACTGTCCTGACTTGAAAAAAAGGTCTGCCCGACCCCGGACACGTCGGCAAAGCGCAACGAAAACTGGGAGTTAATAAGCTGCCTTGTAACAAAGTCGGTACCCTCGTCGTACTGCCTTCTCTGGGGGTTGGAACTCCATTCCACACCCGTGATCCTATCCGTTAGAATTATTTCGGCAGTTTCGGGTATGAAACGCAACGTGAGGTACTCGTTTTCCAGTACCACTTCCTCGCCGGTGCTGTCATTACCGAATATGTGGACCTGCCTAGGAATTACCGTTGCCCTACCGCAGGAAGCCAACGTGAAAACAATTCCAAATACCAACAGAAACCAGATTGCCCTTTTTACCGTTCCCAAGTAATTCCTCCTCTAAAGAAACTATCAAAACCACAAACCCCGCAAAACCTATCAGATTTTGGAAATCCCTTATATTTTCACTAAACGTCTTTCCCCATGCATCGTTACAGTTAAACCCCACTTGCCAGGTGTACTACAACAACGTCCGGCTTGTGGGGCCACAGGATTATGTTAATAAGGAACGGTGGAACCTGCGTTTCTCATATCTTTATCGCTACCCGTCATATCCCAGGTAATCAACGTCATGCTCCGTTTCCATTTCCACAACCAAAACCGGGGCGACATCCTGTGCCACCACTACCGCGTCTTCCGGTACATACAGTCTGACATCCCACAGGGTAAGCTCGAAAGTACCAGGCCTCCAGCTTTCGTGCGTCTGCCATGAAACAGTGGTCAAAAGATCCTGCCTAAGCCGCCCTACCGAGGTAGCCCAAGGAGGTTGCATGAAAAGACGGACAGGAACAGTCACCCTTGTAGCCTCGCCCGCCATAGTATCAAAAGCAAACTCGAAATACCCATGATCCGCAACGTTGCCGGTTTGGAGCCTTATCGAGTAACGCTGACCGTCGCCCAGAACCATAAAGGAAATGGCTTCCATTTCGGCAAAATTAGCAATCGTTGCCTCGTCCGGATCAAACTGCATTATGGCAAAGCCCCATTGGAATTGGGTAGTTACCTCTCCGGCAAAATGCCACGCCGGCAAACCGTCAATTTCGACTTCCGTCATTTCGTTTGTGGACGATCCGCCGTCTTCCGCATCGGTAACGGCAGTCCATTCCCCGATTGCCAGAACCGGCACAATCTCCGCCACCGGTCTTGCGGGGGCAGTACCACAGGCAACAAACGCCATGCCAAGTATGGTAACGGCTATCCCGCACACCATAATCCTAACCACTTGTGTGCTTTTCATAAAACACCTCCTAACTCACTAGTATCTTTGCCATTACAGCATATTAAAACGAAAACTTCACGCTGTCAACATTTTTTTATGCCGCACAGCGTTTTTACAACCAAGCGAAATTTCCCGAAACAGCTCCCCTACTCAAAGCAGTCGGAACAAAATTTCCCTGTATATCGACACAAAATACGACACGGCATCACTGACAAGACTGAAGAACACGACGAAGATAAAGACTATTACCCCCATCCCCACGACGGTAAGCAAGCTGGAAAGAACGGTCTTTGAGACGGTGTAGTCGTGGACCATCATCATACCAGCAAGGATCAGTATGCCAGTCCAGAAAACCGCAAAACCGGCAAGGATCCAGTAAATCGCCCCCTCGTCGTATGTGATAACCTGACTAAGCACTATCATCACGGCATTGATGATTACGTATGGGGCAAGGGCATAGGAGACGGCCATGTAGACATGGCCCATCCTCCCCTTGCCGTCCATAAGGGTTGTAAGCCCCCAGTTGGCAAGGGTCCACAAAACCAGTGGCAGTAAAATTCGCATAAATACGATCGCCGCGTTAAAAAACTCCATGTTGATGGTTACAAACTGGAAACTGGTCAGCGTAAGACGCATTATTTCCACCAGTATTGTCGCGGCTACAATGATGTGGGCCGCAGCCATGGAACCGCGTTTCTCATGGATTAGATCCCAGAAACCGTCTATGGGATGTACCGCGACATACAACGCATACCGAAGAGTTTTTCCTAGGTGCTGCCACCAAGTCTTTTCAATCAGAAAGCTAACCTTTCTTACAGTATGAAAAGCCAGGTTGCTGCCAAGGCGGCTTAGTGTGCTCATGCTTCTTTTATCTCTCTTACAGTCTTCATGGTGAACTTCACGATCTTGGGAACCCCCACCACGACCGCAAGACCAAGCAACATTAACCAAAGGTTATCCTCTACCCACTGCATCCGGTAGCGCTGAAAAGCCCTGCTAAAACCCTCGCGGTGATGCATGAGTCTGAAATACCTCATCGCCGTCCGGTAGTCGCCCTGCCGTAGCGCGGCCCTGGCAATACCGACATAGCCAAGCTCGAAATTACCGTTCATCCTAAGCACTTCCTGCCATATCATCGCAGAAGCCTCGTAACGCCCCGCGCGGTACTCGCTAAGGGCGTTGTTTATAAGCTGTCCGTAAAGCGTAAGGTCGAAACGGGTAATTGCGGCGGTTCTGGAATCAAGGGCGAAAAGGGAAAAGCCCATGGAATCAAGGGCGACCGGTTGCAGGAAGTGTCCCTGCCGACTGCCCACGCCGCCGAAAGCGTAAAGAAGGTTTCCCTGAAAATCGTACACGAATATCCGCCCCCGCGTCCTGTCAAAACAGGCGAAGGAATCGTTCGGAAAAGTCGCAACGTCTATAAACCTTGAAGGTCCCGAAATGCCCCCCGCATTACCCCAAGCCAGATCGCCTACCGGATCCGTGTGGCCGTTGCGGATCAGAATGTCGTCGCCCATCGCGTTCAGCCGCCGCACCGGATCAACATCCCCGGTCGAGCTGGTAACAAAAATAAAGCCACTGCGATCAAGGGTAACGTTGTTGTACTCGGTCGGGATAAAAAGCAACTGCCGCGCCCTCTGTTCCTGAGTGGACAGCATTCGCCATATGCGGTCAACAATGGTAACCTGCACCCTGTTCGCGCCCATGTAACCGACAAAGTTACCTCTGTTGTCAAACTCCATCAGACCCCTGTTTATGCCAAGTGCCTGTATAAAAATGCGGTTGGAAAAATCGACCACCAGCTTGCCCGGACGGAATTCCCAGTGAGCCTCGAAACTTTCGTCGTAGGGCC
>Ga0209755_10003510_pt1 | contig 19583 bp, 14 predicted proteins | sample TergutCo191P1_FD_187301 | JGI IMG/M metagenome (GOLD analysis project Ga0209755, IMG submission 187301) | Cornitermes sp. P1 segment gut microbial communities from Petit-Saut dam, French Guiana - Co191P1 (SPAdes) (version 2) | ecosystem: Host-associated > Arthropoda: Insects > Digestive system...
GTTTATCGACTTTATTCACAGGCCGGAAATTTACGCCGAATTCGCGGATGCGTTCGGCTTCCCCGCGACCGCGAATATTCCCGCGCGTGATTTTAAAACCGGAGATTCATGGTATTCGGCGGAAGATTTAGAAAACGTAGAACTTAAAAAAGACCTTGGGACTGTTTTAGATATTTACAATGAAGCATGGTTTAACTCCATAAGAATTGGAGAATAAATTAATTTGTTAATCCGCCGCCTTAATTAAAACCTATACGGCGGATTAACAGGAGGTTTAAGATGAAAAGAATAAACATCATCTTTTATATGGTTTTGGCGGCGTTTGTTATGCCCGCCATTATTTCCTGTGATTCCAGAGAGCGGTTGTATATTTATAATTGGACATATTACACGCCTGATTCAGTCATTGAAAAATTCGAAGATGAATATAATGTAAGAGTTGTATACGATGAATTCGCTTCTAACGAAGATATGTACGCCAAACTTTTATCTTCCACAAGAAAAGGATTATTCGGATTGTTTACCAGAATATTCGGACGCGAATACGACGTAGTATTCCCGTCGAAAGATTATGTTCCGCTTATGATCAGACAGGGAATGCTTGAAAAATTAGATAAAACTAAAATGACTAATTTAAAAAATATTGATCCTGAAGTGCTTGCCAGGGCGACTTACGATCCTGACATGGAATATTCGGTTCCTTATAATTATGGCGCCGCGGGCATTATTGTAAACACAGCAAGAGTGCCGAATTACGAAGAGAGCTGGTCAATTTTTGAAAAAGAAGACCTGCGCGGCCGCATGACCATGCTGGACGACATGCGTGAAGTAATGGGCGGCGCTCTTGTGTATCTCGGCTATTCAGTGAACACCCGCAGCACTTCCGAGGTTGAAGAAGCAAGGGATCTTATCAACAATTCATGGAAACCTAATCTTGTCAAATTTGACGCCGAGGCTTTCGGGAAAGGCTATGCCAACGGCGAATTCTGGGTCGTTCACGCGTTTCCGGAAGTAGTTTACGAAGAAATCGCCGACAATCCGCAGATGCTGGAAGATACGGTCTTTTTTATCCCCAGAGAAGGCGGACCATCCTACATCGACAATATGGTCATTTTAAAAGGCTCTAAAAATATCGATTTAGCCCATAAATTCATCGATTTTATCCACAGACCGGAAATATACGCCGAATTTACCGATGAATTCGGTTTCCCCTCTACTGTCAATATCCCTGCCCGCCAATTAAAAAAAGAAGAACCCATGTACGCGGAAGAAGACTTGCATCATACGGAACTTGTGGAAGACCTCGGCTCCACTTTGGATATTTACAGCGACGCGTGGTTTAATTCGATTAGATCGGGAGAATAGGGGTATTTACTTTTTATTTAAAATATTATAAAAGTAAGGTAACATTAAATACGCTCGAAATACATTAAGGAAGGAAATTATGTCACGTGTTTGTGAAAATTGCGGAAAACATACAATTACAGGAAATAAAGTCAGCCATGCCAAGAACCGGACCCGGAGAACATGGAAACCCAATCTGGTAAGCGTAAAGGACGAAATCGGCGGAACGGTAAAAAGACGGAAAATCTGCGCCCGCTGCCTTAAAACAGAATCGAAACAAAGAAAAGCCTAGGGATGGCTGACCCCGGCCTTTTACAGGCTCTGGATTATATTCTCAATCAAAGTGATGAAATCTCAATTGAGGCGCTGGCTGAAGCCGTACTCAGACGGCGCCGCAGTCTGTCAATATTCGGCGCAATAGGAAATGTTTCCGCGCCGGAAAAGGTTGCGAAGGAAATAAGCGCGAATCTGAACGGCAGCACGGAACAAATAATTGACGGCATGAGAAAATCTGTCCATGAAATGATCGTAAAACTGATCAACGAACATGCCCCGGAACTTAACGCCGATCAAATCAACGAACTGTGCCGCGCATGGATGCCCTCAGCGTACAAGACAGAAGAAAGAGCCGCGAAAGAAAGCAATATACCTCCCGAAGCGCTTCTTTCCATGATAGAACAATTTCTCTCCTTCTCGAACGGCACCATGAACGAAACTGTTGACAAAAATCTCCGTGAAGAAATGGGCGCGTGGCCTGAACGTTACTGGAACGCGTTCCCTCCCGTTGTACGGCAGATTATTTCCGATTATTTGAAGGACAGGATTACGGAGAAGGATTTTAAAGCGAAGGTGCTGCTGGCTCTGGGGTTGTAAGAAAAACAGCTAAATTGTACATTTATATAAGGAATTTATAAATTATGCAAAAAATAAATCTTAACACGGGTACATTGTCAATAAAAAATCTTCAGGCAAAACCTGTGCGCACAGCCTGTCTGATGGTCGTTGTCGCGATTCTCGCGTTTACTATTTTCGGCGGTTCTGTCATAACCATGAATCTTTCCCAGGGTTTGGATACAATTCAAAAACGATTTGGAGCGGATTTAATGGTTGTCCCCGAAGGTTCCTCGGGGAAAGCTGAAACTCTGCTGCTTCGCGGCGGAATTAACTTTTTTTATTTTAATCCGGAAATTACCGAAAAAATATTACAGGAAAACGGCGTTATTAAGGCGTCGCCTCAGCTCTATCTCGCGTCTCTCTCGGATTCTGCCTGTTGTGACGAAGAAGTGCAGCTTATCGCTTACGATCCGGCTTCTGATTTTGTTGTTCAGCCGTGGACTTCAGAAAAATATTCAGAGAGCGTAACTGACGGTCAGGTGGTTGTCGGAAACAATGTTTCAATCAGAAGGAACGGAAGAATTTTGCTGCTGGGTCATGAGTATCCGGTGGCTGCGCAGCTTTCATCAAGCGCGAGCGGTTTTGATACGTCAATTTTTATGACGATGAATACTATGAAATCGGTGATAAGCCGCGCTCAGGCTTCAGGTATTAATTTTCTTCCTGATAATTACGCGGACGGAATGATTTCCGCGGTTCTTGTAAAAATTGATCAGAATGTTTCACCATCGGTAATCGCGGATAACATCAGGAAACAAGAAAGCGCGGAAGTTGTGATCTCGCAGGGAGTGTTTAGCCGCATATCATCTGCATTATCGGGTTTTGTCATGTATATTCAATTCTTTTCGATCGCGCTTTGGGCGCTTGCGGCTGTTGTTCTCGCGGCGGTTTATTCCGGCAGTATTCATGAGCGAAAAAAAGAATTCGCGCTTCTGCGCATTATCGGAGCGACAAGAAAACGCCTTGTCGGCATTGTGTTATGCGAATCGTCTCTTGTGGGAATTGCCGGAGGCGCGATAGGCATCGCTCTCGCGTGCATGTTTATTTTCCCGTTCGCGGATTTAATCAGCATAAAACTGGATTTGCCCTACCTTGATCCTTCGATCATCGGCATTATCAAGCTTGTCGCGGTAAGCCTGCTTATTTCCGCAGCCGTTGGACCCCTCGCGTCGCTGTATTCGGCGCAGAAAATCAGTAAAGCGGAAACCTACTTTACAATGAGGGAGGGCGAATAATGAACGCGGATAATGTTTTGCTGGAACTTCGCGAAATTACCAAAGAATATCAGCGCGGCGGGCGGCAGTTTAACGCGGTAAACCGCGCGAACCTTTCTGTTGAAAAAGGCGATTTTATCAGCATCATCGGAAGAAGCGGAAGCGGAAAAAGCACTTTGCTCAACATGTGCGCGGGGTTAATCAAACCGACAAACGGAAATGTTTTGTTTAACGGTACCGATATTTGTCAATTAAACGACAAAGAGATTTCGCTTTTCCGCAATACGCAAATTGGTTTTGTCCCTCAGGGACAGAGTCTCTTATCGAATTTTTCTGTAATCGAAAACGTCTGTATGCCGTGGTTTTTATACAAGCGGAATTCCTCAAGTGACATTCCGTACAGCGGTTTGGAAGATCGCGCCGCTGCCCTGCTTGAAAAAACCGGCATAGGTTATCTCGCGGATTCACTTCCCATGGAATTATCCGGCGGGGAAATGCGCCGGGTCGCAATCGTAAGATCGCTCATCAATAAACCATTGCTCATTATTGCCGATGAGCCGACAAATGATATGGACGCTGAAACAACGTCGACTATTATGGAACTCTTCCGCGGCATCGCGAAAGAAGGCACAACTGTACTCATTGTTACGCACGAAGTTGATACATTATCGTACGGCAATAAAACATACGTTATGAATAACGGTGATTTATCCCTGCGGGTTTAAAGAGATAACATTACACTTAATTCAAAAATATGTTATAATATCCTCATGAATAATATTAACATCACTTTTACCAATACACGGCAAACGATAACCTGCCCATACGGTACAAAAGCGGATGAATTAATCGGGAATTTCGGCATTCCGGCGGATGAAATCGCGGCCATTCGCGTAAATAACGAGATTCGCCCGATCGGCACTACCCTGCTTATGAACGCGGCTGCGGAGGCTGTGCTGATCGATTCGCCTGAGGGTACGATGATCTACAGGCGCACCCTGTCTTTTGTTCTGGCGATTGCGGCGCGTAATATTCTGCAAAATGACGGCGTATATGTCGGGCATTCTCTGGGTAACAGTTATTATTATACTTTCAGCTCTGGTCATAAACCGAGTGAGGACGACGTAAAAAAACTTGAACAGGAAATGAAAAATCTTGTCAGTCAGAATTTACCCATAACGTTAAAATATCTTTCTTATGAAGAAGCGGTCGAGTTATTCAAAACGCATAACCAGACCGATACCGCTCTGCTTTTGGAACAAAGAAGTTCTCCGCGCATTAAGGTAAATGAATGTTCGGGTTATATGGATATTTATATACAGCCGCTTCTTGCGAGAACCGGTCTTCTGTCCGCTTTTGAATTAAAACAATACAAGGACGGTTTTCTTCTCCGTTTTCCCGGCATCGGCAAGGGAAAAACAATTGATCCTTTTAATGATGAGCCGCAGCTTTTTAATGTTTACAGCGATTATAAAAATTGGGGGCGCATCATCGGGGTGCGTGTTGTAGGAGAGCTTAACGCACGGATTGCCAACCGTACTTTCAAGGAATATATCAGAATCGCGGAAGCTCATCAGGCAAGTAAAATGGCGGATATAGCAAAGCAGATTTATGAGAAGCGTGAAAATATAAAAATGGTTCTTATCGCGGGTCCGTCAAGCTCAGGAAAAACCACAAGCGCCAAACGCCTCGAAATTGAACTGATGGTCTGCGGCCTAAAACCAATCGCCGTCAGCCTTGACAATTATTACAGGGGGAAAGACGATACGCCCAAAGATGAAAAGGGAGAGCCCGATTACGAATGCCTTGAGGCGCTGGATGTTCCGTATTTAAACGAGCATCTTCAGGCTCTGTACCGCGGAGAGGAAATAACGCTTCCAGTTTACGATTTTAAAACCAGCGTCCGAAGGGATGAAGGCGGAAAAAAAATTAAAATGGAAAGTAATAATATTCTGATAGTCGAAGGCATACACGGACTTAATGACGCCCTTACTTTCAGTATCAATCGCGGCACAAAATTCAAAGTGTACATTTCAGCGCTTACCCAGCTCAACCTTGACGATCACAACCGCATCCCCACAAGCGACAACAGGCTGCTTCGCCGCATGGTGCGCGACTCCCAGTTCAGGGGAATGGACGCGGCAGGCACGATAAAAATGTGGTCCAACGTACAGGCAGGAGAGCGCAAGTACATCTTCCCGTTCCAGAATTCCTCGGACGCGGCGTTTAACTCCGCCCTTGATTACGAATTGTCGGTGTTAAAATATTACGCCGACCCGCTGCTTAGGGCTGTTAAGCCGAACCGCGCAGAATACGCCGAGGCTGTCAGGCTTCTCGCTTTTTTGGAGAATTTCATGCCAATCCCGCCGCAGCATGTGCCGGGAACCAGTATTTTACGTGAATTTATCGGGGACAGCGATTTTAAGTATTAGAAAGATTCTACGGAGGACACAATGAAAGCGTTATTTATCGGCGGAAGCGGCACTATATCAAGCGCCATATCAAGATTGGCGCCAGAGATGGGATGGGAAATCTATCATCTTAACCGGGGAAACAGAAAAAGCGAATTCTCCAACGTGAAACATATACAGTGCGATATCAGAACCGAAGGAACGGCTGTTGTCCGGGAAAAACTGGAAAACGCGGTTGGCAAGGGAAAACAATTCGATGTTGTTGCCGATTTTATCGCATTTGTTCCTGAGCACATTCACAAAGATATTGATATTTTTGACGGTCTTTGCAGACAATTTATCTTTATTTCATCAGCCTCGGCATATCAAAAACCGCTTTCTTCGTATCTGATAACCGAAAGCACGCCGCTTGCAAATCCGTTCTGGCAATATTCACGGGACAAAATCGCCTGCGAAGAACTTCTTATCGCAAAATACAGGGAAAATGGCTTCCCTGTCACAATTATCCGCCCAAGCCACACCTATGATGAACGCAGTGTCCCGCTCGGAGTGCACGGAGCAAAAGGCAGCTGGCAGGTTTTAAAAAGGATGATTGACGGGAAACCGGTTATCATCCACGGAGACGGCTCCAGCCTTTGGACACTGACTCATTCATCAGATTTCGCTTATGCCTTTATCCGGCTCATGGGAAACATCCATGCCATAGGCGAAGCCGTACATATCACATCCGACGAAAGCGTAACATGGAACCAAATTTATCAAATTATAGCGTCAGCCTTAAATGTTGAGTTAAAAGCCGCGCACATCGCAAGTGATTTTCTTGCTAAACATTCCGAAGACTCTTACAATTTCCGCGGCGGTCTGCTTGGAGATAAAGCTCATTCTGTCGTATTTGACAATACCAAAATAAAACACCTTGTGCCGGAATTTCGCGCAAAGATACGCGCAGATGAAGGAATACCAAGAACGATAGCTCATATCCTTAGCCATACTGATTTACAGACAGCAGACCCTGAATTTGATGAATGGTGCGATAGAATTATCAATTGCTTAACCTAATTGATACTAACCCAAAAAACCGCTATTCTTACCATATATGGACAAACTCATCATCAAGGGAGCTCGCGAGCATAACCTTAAAAACATCGACCTTGAACTGCCTCGTGACAAGCTTATCGTCATTTCTGGGCTCTCAGGTTCGGGCAAAAGTTCGCTTGCTTTTGACACAATTTTCGCCGAGGGGCAGAGACGCTATGTAGAAAGCCTGTCCGCCTACGCGCGGCAGTTTTTAGGACGGATGGACAAGCCCGATTTGGACTATATTGAGGGGCTTTCCCCGGCAATTTCCATCGAGCAGAAAACCACCCACCGTAATCCGCGTTCAACTGTCGGCACTGTTACAGAAATTTACGACTATTACCGCCTGCTCTATGCCCGTATTGGCATACCCCACTGCCCTGTCTGCGGCAAGGAAATCCGCGAGCAGCCTGTCGACTCGATTATCGAGACAATTTTACAGTTTAAAGAAGGGACTAAAATCCAGCTGCTGGCTCCTGTTATCAGGGGTAAAAAAGGGGAGCACCAAAAAATAATTGAGGATGCCCGCAAGGCCGGTTTTGCCAGGGCGAGGATTGACGGCGTTCCTGTCAGCCTTGACGAAAGCATCAAACTTGACAAGCAGAAAAAGCACTCAATCGAGATAATTGTTGACAGGCTTGTGATTGGAAAGGATATCCGCTCACGGCTGGCTGAATCAACGGAAACGGCGATGCAGACAGCCGACGGTCTTATGATTGCGCTCATAACAGAGGACGGTAAAACAAGCGAGCAGATTTTTTCACAGAAAAACGCCTGCCCCGACTGCGGCGTTTCAATCCCCGAATTGCAGCCGCGTCTTTTTTCGTTTAACAACCCCTTTGGCGCGTGTCCTGGATGTTCAGGCATCGGCACAAAGATGGAATTCGATCCCGACCTTGTAATCCCGGATCGATCTTTATCGTATAACGAAGGCGGCGTTATTCCCTATAATCCCGACAGCGCGTGGCACTCAAGCCGTTTTAAAAGTCTCGCGAAACATTACGGTTTCAGCCTTGACACGCCCATTAACAAACTGCCTAAAAAGATTTTAAACACGATCCTTTACGGCACAGAAGAAGAAATTAAAGTAAAATATGTTAACCGCGATAAGACAGGCTCATTTCAATACAACACGCAATTCCCCGGGATTCTTGAAGAATTAAGGCGCCGTTACATGGAAACTCAATCACAGGGCGTTAAAGACTGGCTTGAAAAATTCATGAGCCAGAGACCATGCGAAGACTGCGAAGGCAAACGCCTTAAACCGGAAGTGTTATCCGTCACTATAGGAACAGGGAACAGAGAAAAGAAATCATCAGACGGGATTAATATTTGGGAATTATCGCAGTTATCTGTTACCGATTCGCTTAAATTTTTCGAGACGATAAAATTAAATAAAAACGAAAATAAAATCGCCTATCAGATTTTAAAAGAGATAAACGCGCGCCTTGGCTTTATGCAGAATGTCGGCCTTGATTACCTCAGCCTTGAACGCAAAGCTTCTACCCTCTCAGGCGGCGAAGCCCAGCGTATCAGGCTTGCGACGCAGATCGGCTCAAGCCTTGTCGGCGTGTTGTATATTTTAGACGAGCCGTCCATCGGGCTTCACCAGAGGGACAACCAGCGGTTAATCGACACGCTGCTGTACCTGCGCGATCTGGGCAACACGCTGATTGTCGTTGAGCATGACGAGCAGACATTGCGCACAGCGGATCATATTGTCGACCTTGGGCCGGGAGCGGGCGTACACGGCGGAAAAGTTGTCGCGCAGGGCAGTGTTGCGGATGTAATGAAAGTAAAGGAGAGCCTTACAGGCCAGTACCTTTCAGGGAAACTGCGAATTGATATTCCCAAAGAAAGACGCAAGGGGAACGGAGCCTCAATCAAAATTAAAGGGGCAAGCGAGCATAACCTTAAAAATATCAATGTTGAGATTCCGCTTGGAGTTTTTACATGTATTACAGGCGTTTCCGGTTCCGGGAAATCTACTCTCCTCTCGGATGTTTTGTATCCGGCTCTCGCGAATAAAGTTTACGATTCTAACCGCCCGGAAGGCGCTTATAAAAAACTGGAAGGCGCTGAGCACATCGATAAGGTTATCGACATCGACCAGAGCCCCATAGGCAGAACGCCGCGTTCCAACCCGATCACTTATGTCGAAGGTTTTACGGCTATCAGGGATATGTTTGCCAATTTGACAGAATCGAGAATGAGAGGATACAAGCCGGGGCGTTTTTCGTTTAATGTGCGCGGCGGCAGATGTGAAAATTGCGAAGGGGACGGAACGATTAAAATCGAGATGAACTTCCTGCCGGACGTTTACATTACCTGTGATGTTTGCGGCGGCAAAAGATTTAACAGAGAGACGCTTGAAATACGCTACAAGGGAAAAAATATTTCTGAAGTGCTGGATATGACGATTGAAGAAGCGGCCGGCTTTTTCGCTCCGATTCCGCAGGTTTCGCGAAAAATGGAAACGCTTCTGTCGGTCGGCCTTGGCTACGTCAAACTTGGACAGTCGGCCCTTACCCTTTCAGGCGGAGAAGCGCAGAGGGTCAAACTTGCCCTTGAACTTTCAAAACGCTCAACTGGCAGAACCCTTTACATTCTGGACGAGCCTACAACAGGCCTCCACTTCGCGGATGTAAAGCAGTTAATGGCTGTTATTCAACGGTTGGTTGATCAGGGAAATACTGTTATAATGATAGAACATAACCTCGACGTTCTCATGCAGGCGGATCATGTTATTGATCTGGGACCGGAAGGCGGTGAAAGAGGCGGCCAGGTTATCGCGACGGGAACACCGGAGCAAATCGCGGAATGCGCGGCTTCGTATACAGGTCATTACATCGCGGAAATGTTAAAGCGGGAACTTCCAACGGAGTTTCCCGCGGCGCGAAAAAACGGAAAGAAATGAGAGATATATTAAAAAAATTTTCTACCACGAACAACACGAATAAAAACAAGCCGGAAACAAGATATCAAGTAACAGGGTCGTATTGGTTTGTGTTGGCGCGCGGTTTATTTTATTTATTATTTTTTATTTTAACATTTCCTGTTTTCGCTCAGGAAGCTTCCGATGGAACAGAAGAAACCGGCATAACGGAAGAGATTGATGAAGAGGAGCCGGAAGAAACTGAAGAGGAGGTTGTTGAAGAGAAGGCTGTGCAGCCGCTGACGAAGGAAATGGAACGTGTTGAGATGGAAATAAAATCTTCATCTTTAGGCGAGCTTGCACTGTGGTGCCGCAACCTCGGGCTTTCGGAAGGCGGCACAAGGGAGGAACTTTCAAGGCGTATCAGAGAATATTATAAAATACCGGAATCTTCGAATCAATCCCCCCGTAATCAGAAAATAATAACAATTGAATCCGCGCAGACAACCGATTATTTTACAATTGATGTAATCAATGAAGACTACGCAAGATTAAAAGGCGATGTCTACATCACTTTAAAAGACGGAAATTCGACTCACAGAATAAAAGCAAATGACATACTTTTTAATAAGACCAGAAATATATTAACCGCAAGCGGAGGAGTAATATACGAAAAAGTTGACGCGGATAAAACCGAAACTTTCAGAGGAGAAAATATAACCGTTAATATTGACAATTGGGCAAGCGTATTTCTGGCCGGAAGCTCTACAATGGAAAGTGAGGGGACATCATATCTTTTTTCCGGTAAGGTAATTTCCAGAACAGATCAGGATGTAACAATTCTAAGACACGCGGAAATAACCAGCACTGTAGCGGATGAAGCGTACTGGTCAATCAGCGCTTCAAAGTTATGGCTCCTTCCCGGTTCCGATTTCGCGATTTTTAACGCTGTTTTAAAAGTAGGAGAAATTCCTGTGCTGTATATTCCGTTCTTTTACTTTCCGACAGATCAGCTTATCTTTCATCCTGTTATCGGGTACCGCAGCAGGGAAGGCGGATTTGTCCAAACCACTACGTATATTTTAGGGCAGCCGAAATCCAATCCGACGGAAGCCAGCTCTCTTTCAAGAATTCTGGGAAATTCAAACGACATGCAGCTGGAACGCGAAGGCTTGTTTCTGCGCAGCACCGGAAAAAAAGTAGTAGATCCGAATGAAATCAACCTAAAAGCGATGATTGACTACTATGTAAATTTGGGCTCGTATTTCGGCATTGATCTTACCGTTCCCAAAAAAGGAATTTTAAATCCTATCGACTTTACCCTTGGAATAGGATTATCAAGAACAGTTTCACTTATTGGTGACGGACAATATACTCCATATAATGAAGATGGAACCTTTGATGATAACCATTCAAATCTTTTTTCAGTACCTGTGCCGTTCCGTTACAGAATGAGATTCAAAAGTTCAATCAGCGGCACGCTCGGAACTCTTTCATGGGATTTTCCGTATTATTCTGATCCATTTATTGACAGGGATTTTCTTAATCGCGCGGAAAGCATGGATTGGGTTAACATGCTTCAACAGGGAGCCGCGCTTGAGGGCGATGCAACAGCCGACAGCGAGATCTCGCCGTATACATGGCAGATGAGCGGAAATATAAGCCAGGCGCTGACGGTATTCGCTCCGTACATTTCCAGAATGTCGCTTAACAGCATTTCAACAACATTGTCATTCAAAAGACTGCAGGACAAAACCATTGAAAATTCCTATAATCCAAACCGGTTTTTTTTCGCGCCTGACAAATGGACTATTGTCAGCTTATCCGGAGCAATCTCCGGAAACCCGCTGTCTCTGGGCAGCTCAAGTTCAAGCTCGGCTTCAAAGCCCGCGAACGTAACGCTTCCTTCGGCGGAAGATCCTCTCTTAGGCATAGGCATTCCAATCCCGCCGTGGCCGGCCAACGAGAGCGCAAAGAAGGATAGTACAACATCGGCAGATACGATGATTCCGCCGGTGTTACGCCAAACTTTTTCATTGCCAAACCCAGGAAATCTCCGGTTTAATATTGATTACCAGATATCGCCGACTTTCTCTTCGGAACTTCAATACATGAATTCCGACAACAGATGGGCAACATATGAAGATGTAGACTGGGCAGTTCAATCAATACTTGGAAATTTGGGTTTAAACGGCAGTCTCAATTTCCGCATGGATCATTCATCCGGCTTTTTTTCCAATACTGTCTCATTTACGGGAAGCAGCGTATGGAGAGACTATTTTTATTTAAATGAAGAGTTCTTTACGGATGAAAACGGCGTCGTTGATGAAGAAAAAATGCTGCAAATGCGAAGGACACAGTTCAGCCAGACAAACTATCAATCCGCATATTCGTATAACGGCAGATTGCAGCCGTTCCAGGTAAGCGAGGTTTTCAGACAAACCTCTCTGAGTTACGGATTCAGGGGTACTTTGGTAAGATCAAAAAGATATAAAGAAGGAGAATCCCCTGAAGACGGCCCGGAGCTCACTCCACAATGGGGTGCATGGGTAAAAGAAGAAACCAAAGACGGAGAATTTATTCCCGGTCTTAACAGCCATAATCTTTCCGCGAACCTTGCCGCAAGCATTATGGATCGGTCTCAAAATATCACAGTTACCGCCAATCTTCCTCCTCTTGACGAGCAGATTTCGACAAGCGCTACATTCAATGCCTGGATTTCTACAACAAGTATAAGCACCCGCATGGACAAGCTTACAGAAAAAACCTTAACACAGGCCCTTAAAGATAAAGGAAAAGCGGTAGACGACTGGGTATTCAGACCGATCGATATAGTAGAAACCTTAAGATTTTCAGATAAGGCTGTATTGTCTTTAAACATGAGCATTGATCCGGAAATTGATCTGAAAGAAGAAAACACTAAAGTTACATCTGTCAGATCTTCTTTGACATTATGGGATTTCAGAGCAAACTTTCTGGCTAATAAAGTTATCAGATCCGAATTTTATACTCCCGATGAGAGTAATCCGTACGCGGGAAGCTGGAGGCCTGTTCCCGACGCGAAGCCGGAACTGCTGCCAAGAGAGCTGTCGCTTACCTACGGCAAAACATTCAATCAAATTGATATTATCAGAAACTGGGTAGGATTAAATTTCAATTTAAATACATCGTTATTATATAATTTACAGCAGCATACAAACTCAAACTTTCAATTCTCGATGGGTATGACTTTTAAAATCGCGGGGTTCCTCGATCTTACGCTTACGGCATCATCAGAAAATAAAGTAATCTGGCGTTACTTTAAGGATGTTCCGGGAATGGAAGATTTAACTTCCATGTATATCGACGGCCCGCAAAATAATCTTTTTACGGATTTATTTGACTCATTTGATTTCTCCGATATGTCAAAACGGGAAAGGTCAGGCTTTAAGCTGCAAAGATTCTCACTTGACGCTGTCCACCATTTGGGGGACTGGACAGCGTCATTTAAAATCAGCATGTACCCGCACAATGATACATCAGGAGAAATTCCACAGTATAAATTTATATCCGACATCGGATTCTATGTACAATGGACGCCAATAACGGAAATTAAATCAAATATCAGTTATGATGGATTAAAAGAAAAATGGACTGTTGAAAATTGATTTCATTATTTTTATACTTGACCATTTTATTTATTGAGTTATAGAATTACTTAAAGGGGATTGATTGGAGGAAGGGATTACAATAGCATTTGACGATAAGGAACTGCTTTCAGGGATTTGCGGTGCAAACGACGGAAATCTTAAAGTAATAGAGGATTCTCTTGGCGGATATATTACTGCAAGAGGCAATGAGATTCACTTTGAAGGAGATATTCCCTCTGTAAAGCGTTTTAAAATAATGATAGACAATCTGGCAAAAGCGGTAAAAGAAGGAGATGAGCCGTCTCCCGATTATGTCCGGGCCCTTGCGGGGGAATTCATTCCTTGCTCTCCGTTAAGCGATTCAAACCTGATTTCAGGCGGGGACGAAGGTGATAAAACAGGCGCTTTTTTCCGCGACTCGATGATTCAAATACCTCACGGCCTTAAAAAGGTGTTTCCGCGGAGTAAAAATCAGGCGCTTTATATACAGGGTATGCGCACGTTCGAAATATGCTTCTGTGTCGGGCCTGCCGGAACAGGCAAAACTTACCTTGCGATTGCGCACGCTCTTCATATGCTGCTTTCAAAAAAAATGCGAAAACTAATCCTGACCCGTCCCGTTGTAGAAGCAGGAGAAAACCTCGGCTTTCTCCCCGGAGACCTTGCCCAAAAAATCGACCCGTATTTAAAACCTCTTTATGACGCGATGGAATCGCTGCTTCCTTTTGACGTTATTAACAAAATGGAAGAGACAAGATCGATTGAAATAGCTCCGCTCGCTTACATGCGGGGGCGAAGCCTTAATGATTGCATGGTAATTCTTGACGAAGCGCAGAACACGACAAAAGAGCAGATGAAAATGTTTTTAACAAGAATTGGAACGGGAACGCGCGCAATTATCACGGGAGATTCCACACAGATTGACCTTCCGCGTAAATCAGATTCCGGGCTTTTACACGCTCTTGAAATATTAAGAGGGATTGAGGATTTAAATTTCTCGTTTCTTCATACATGCGATGTCGCGCGAAATCCGCTTATAAAAAAAATAATACAGGCTTATAATGAAAGAGAAACCTGATTCATTTTTAGTAAAAATAAAAAAATCCCTGCTTGCGTCCATTAACCGTCTGCGTTCCGGACCCGCAATAGTCAGTATAGTATTATGTATTACCGCCGTGCTTGTAGTAATCGCAAGCATAGAAAATTTATCCTTAAACAACCTGCGAAGTATTATAGGAATTATCTTTCTTGTGCTGATAATGTTTATTATCTACCTTATACTGCAGGTTAAGTCCGTATTCGGCAGGGATTTAAGCAAGAGCGAACGTTACCTGCTCGCGTCCCTTATAAGCGCTTACATCATTGGATCGGTGTTATTAAAAAACATTTTACCAAACCCTGAAATCTTTCCGGTATCCCTTGCCGTCCCTACGGCTCTTATTATAATGCTTATCGCGGTCTTTATGGGAAAAAGACCTGCCATGATTATGGCACTTGCCTTACCGTTAGGCGCTTATATGACAGGAGCGTTTGACAACGCGTCCTACATCATCGCGCTTGTCTCGGGAGCAGCCGCCTCCAGCGTTCTTAACAATTCTCAGAACAGAATGAGCCTTATAAATGCGGGACTTTTAATCGCGGCGGCAAACTGCGCCGCTGTCATTGTGGTGCTTTTAATCCGCGAGGCCGGCCTTCATGATTACCCTGTTCTTCTTTTTTGGGCTGTAATAAACGGTGTAACCTGCGGAATGCTGACAATCGGCTTCCTGCCTCCTTTGGAACATGTATTAAACGCGGTAACGCCTTTCAGGCTTATGGAACTCTCGGATCTGAACGCGCCGATTTTGCGGAAGCTTTTCACGACAGCTCCGGGAACCTACAGCCATTCCCTGATGGTGGCGAATCTCGCGGAGCAGGCATGTCAGGATATCGGCGCGAACGCGATGCTTGCGCGTGTCGGCGCGTACTATCATGATATCGGCAAGATGGATAACCCGACATATTTTGTAGAGAACCAAACCGATCATAACAAACACGATGAAATCGCGCCCCGCCTTTCCGCGACAATAATACGCAGCCATGTAAAACTCGGCGTTGAAAAAGCGCACAGCATGGGTCTTCCAAAAGACGTTATCGCCATAATCTCGGAGCATCACGGCAACTCGATTATTACCTGGTTTTATAATAAAGCCGCCGAACAGGAAGCTTCTGTCAACTCGGAAGATTTTGCCTATCCGGGCACCCCTCCCCGTTCAAAAGAATCCGCAATCGTTATGCTTGCCGATATTACAGAAGCCGCTGTCCGTACGCTGACAAAACCTACGGTATCTAAAATCGAAAAATTCATTCAACAACTCTTTCAGTCAAAAGTCGATCACGGACAGCTTGCGGAATCAGACTTATCTTTCCGCGATCTTGAAATCATTAAAAAAGCTTTTGTAAAAGTCCTTGCCGGTTATTATCATTCAAGAATTGAATATCCAAAGCAAAAAGAAGAAGGTAAATCTCAGGATGAATAATGTGACAGTCAGCGCCGGCGGAATTCCCCTGCCTTCATGGAGCGGCTCAATCAGTAATTACGCGCTTAAAGTGCTTGATGAAGTAAACCGCGTAAATTGGGAACTTTCGATCCTTCTGTGCGATGATAAAATGATAACCGGTTTAAACAGACAGTACAGAAACAAGGATGAGCCGACGGATATTCTATCTTTCAATCTGGGCGAAACAATACAGGACGGCGGAAAAACCGTCTATCTTCCCGGAGACATAGTTATTTCCCTTGATACCCTGCGTGAAAATTCAGGATATTTCCAAATATCCGAAGATGAGGAGTTACGCAGACTGATAATTCATGGTATTCTACATTTAGACGGAATGGATCATACAGAAAGCGTTTGCGCGCAGGTGGAACAGAGTGAGCCAATGCTCACATTACAGGAGGAAATTCTGAACAGGCTAAAAAACGAACGTATTATTCCGCAGGGAACTTCATTGGAAGTCCCCGCGCCATACGGAGAGAAAAAGTGAAAACCCCTTTTAAAATTAATTCACAGGCAATAAAGGATCTGGAAGAGGATCAACAGGAAATGATCCGGGGCGTTGTTGAACTATCCGGCACAACAGTCAAGGAGGTAATGGTTCCCAGAACAGACACTGTCTTTCTTTCGGCGGCGTCTTCTAAAGAAGAAATTCTCACGCAGATCAGCGAAAGCGAACATTCGCGTTTTCCCGTCTATCAGGATACGGTAGATAATGTAATCGGCATTCTGCACGTTAAAGACGCTTTTAACGCGCTGATTAACGACAAACCTTTTGATATAAACACTCTTGTCAGAAAGCCTTTTTTTGTCCCGGTATCAAAACATATTGACGATTTATTAAAAGAACTTCAGCGTAAAAAAGTCCACTTTGCGGTAGTTGTCGATGAATACGGCGGAGTTTCCGGCATTGTTTCCATGGAAGACATTATCGAAGAGATAATCGGCGACATTCAGGACGAGTTTGATCACGAAACCGACGATGTTGTGCAGCTGGGCGAAAATTCATGGCTTTGCGACGCCAGAGTCAACCTTGGTGTTCTCGCCGAAGAGACAAACCTGAAACTTCCAATTGACGATTTCGATACTCTGGGCGGTTTTGTCTTCGATCTTTTCGGGAAGATTCCCGTTAAAAACGAAAAAATTACATACAAGGAATATGATTTCATTATTCATGACATGGACGGCCGCAAGATCAACATGGTAAAAATAGTAACTCATTAAAAGGATTTGTTGTTTTATTAAGGGAGAGGGAGCAATGAGGTTATATAATTTTAACTCTCACGGAGACACGGAGACACAGAGTTTAATTATTTTTTTTCAAACAACAACTCCGCGTTCTTTGCGTCTCTTATATGTTATATTTTTTCTTTCCTTCTTGTCTTTCATTCCTGTCTCTCTATCAGCCCAATCCCCTGCTTCCGCCGCTAGATATTACGAACAGGGTAAGAGCTTTATGGCGGAGGAAAACTGGTATTCCGCGGTTGAATCATTCCTTGAATGTATACGATCAAATCCGGCTCATGCCGAGGGGACGGCTTCTCTTGCCGAATGCTACTATGAACTTGCCGAATTTGACGAGGCGCTAAACTGGGTAAGGAAGGCAAGGCAGCTTGCGCGCTCCAATATGTCGGTGGCAAACCTTGAAGTTTCTACCTTAATTGCGCTTGGACAGCTTGACGCCGCTTCCGCCCTTGTTGCAGCTATCCTTACAAGGGAGCCGTACAACAGGGAAGCTCTCTTCGCGGCAGGCGAGCTTGATATCGCGAGGAATAGACCGTCCGAAGCGATGCTCCGCTACCGTGACGCTGTACGCCGCTATCCTGACGATCGCAGGCTGCTCATTTCTCTCGCGCTTGTAACGCTTTCTCTTGGCGACGGAGAAACGGCTATCAGATACATTAATAACGCCATTACCCAGCATCAGGGAGACTACCGGGTCTATTATTACGCGGCTTATATTTATTCGCAAAACGGGAGGCTTCAGGACGCGATTCGTTACGCGGAAAGGGCCCTTCACTACAGACCGGATCATGCGCCGTCTCAGGTTTTAATGGCAGCCCTCCGTTACCGAAACGGCGAGTATGAAGAAGCAGCCCGACTTTGCGATATAACCATTAACAAAGACAGACAGGATATGAGCGCGTGGTATTTAAAAAGCTTATCCTTTATCAGAATGGGAAGAAGTCAGGACGCGTTAACGGTTCTGACCAGCGCGGTTTCAATCAATGAAGACGATGAGTTTATCCGCGCCATTCTTGAAGATACGCTCATCTCATCTACAGACCTTGAAGACCCGCGCAGAGCAAGATGGGCAGCATGGCATTTTAACAGGGCAAGGAATTTCCGCCAGCGCAACTTAAGCGAACAGGCTCTCTTTGAATACAGGCGCGGATTAAGGCTTAACCCCTTTGCCGCGGACAGGCGCGAATACGCGGAAATCCTCAGGCTGCAAGGCTACCCTGCCCGCTACCTCGAAGAACTCCGATTCCTTCAGGATCAGGGAATCGCCGACCGCACATTGAATGACGCGGTGGAAGCTTACAGCTCGCTTTTATCAAACGCTCTTTTCAGGCAATGGCAGGTAAATCCGACAGAGGTAACAGAGCGCCACTGGAAAGTAGCCGTCTTTGCTCTCAGCGGCCAGTCAAGTTTTTTTCATGCCGACGCAGGCTCAATCGCGGCGGGAGTTATACGCGAATTACTGATGCACGACCGCAATATAACGCCGATGAATCTTGATCTGCGTCAAGCTACTTTTTCGCAAGGGTTCAGACACGCAAGGGAAGCAGGCGCCGATTATTTCATGCTGGTCTCCGTAACGGAAAATGAACGCGATATCGCGATAAAGGGCGAACTATTTGTCGGCAGAACAGGCTCCCCCGCCGGAGCCTTCTCAACCTACCGCACAGGCACCGACAGACTCCGCGACGCCTCCCGCGGCATCGTTTCGCAGCTCTCCTCTTCAATGCCGCTTAGGGGAAGGCTCCTTATCCGAAGGCAGGGACAGGCTCTAATCAACAAAGGAAGAGCCGACAGCATTCAACGGGACTCTGTGTTCGACGTAGTAAAACGAGGCCGTCCGCAAACCGCCAACGAAGGCATCGCTTTAAACTACAGCGCGGATGAACTTGTCGGAAAGTTTACAGTCACTGTTGTCGACGAAGAAATAGCCGTCGGCACCCTGGCGCGAAACGGTTTCTTCGACCGCATTGAACCGGGTGACGAGGTTATCCTGCAAGCGGAAAGAACAGCAAGGCAGACGGCGGATAGCGCGGCTAATCCTGAACTGCGGGCGTTACTAAGGACATTGCGGTAAACCTACCAAATCGTCCCCTGTCCCCTTACAACACGGAATCCTACAACCCAGTTGGCTGAGTCGGGCGTGTTGCTGTTACGCACAACGCTTCGCACATTGCCGGCTGCATTGCTCCAGCCGCCTCCGCGGCGTACACGTTCAGTTCCTGAAGGGGGACCTATCGGATTGCTGCCGGCTGCGGTGCTAGTAAAATAACTGTCCTTGTAAGAAGCAAACCAGTCCCAGCACCATTCGGATACATTTCCGCTCATGTCGTAGATACCCAAGTTGTTAGGCTGTTTAC
>Ga0209755_10003511_pt1 | contig 19581 bp, 20 predicted proteins | sample TergutCo191P1_FD_187301 | JGI IMG/M metagenome (GOLD analysis project Ga0209755, IMG submission 187301) | Cornitermes sp. P1 segment gut microbial communities from Petit-Saut dam, French Guiana - Co191P1 (SPAdes) (version 2) | ecosystem: Host-associated > Arthropoda: Insects > Digestive system...
TCATAATTCCCCCGGCACAGGCTGGGAAGCCCTGGAATTGCTGGGTTTAGAGCAATACGACTATTTTTTGATTCGCGCTTTATATACGCGCCGGATGTGGCCGGATGCGCCTGTGCCTATCCGCCCAAGCCGCTTTTGGGGCGATATGCTCGTGCTTTACCCGCTAAATGCCGAGCTGGGTATTGACAAAATGTCGCTTGCTCATGGCGAGCGGGTGGATTTTACTGAGCCCGAGCTGGCGCATTTGCCCGAGCTGATGTGGCAGTGGCATTGGGAAATGCGGCGCATGTATGTTAGCACCGTCACGGATATGTCCATTATGCAAAAAATGGCCAGCAATCCGATTATGCTAATAACCGAGGGTCGCCAAATAACAATGGACGATTATCGCGAAGCCCGCCCTGTGGCCGTGATACATAGAGAATTCGCCAGAGAGCGCGACCTACCGATAGGCAGTATTTTAACAATCGACATCCCCCGCTATCAATATTATGATGGAATTTTCACAGGCGCGGGATTTTCTGATATTTTGGTGCGCTCGCAAATAGCCGAGCAGCCCTATCATTTGCTGGAGCTAGAAATAATCGGGCATTTTGTTTTCCGCCCGGATGGCGCGCGTTTGCGCGAGCTGGCATATGTATTTGTGCCGGATTCGCTCATCCCTGCGCATATTGTGGTAAACACCCCGGAAACCGGGCCCATGGCCAATTGGCAGCCCGACCATATCCCAAATCATATGATGACATTTCTGCTGGCCGATACCCGCGCCGAGCAGGGGTTTGAGATGGCCTATTTCGAGCGATTTGCCGAGCTGGGTTTGCAATTAAATGTGGTCGGCGCAAATAGCGGCGGCTTTTGGGCTTTGGCCGACCCGATTTTGATGATAATCGCCTTTAATGCGGTGGTTTTCTGGGTTGTATTGCTGATGGTTATGGCTTTGGTGGTCTTTTTGTTTTTGCGCCAGCGGCGGCGGGATTTCGCCATTTTGCGCGCTTTGGGCGCATCGCGGGGGCTGGTTATGTGGCGGCTATTTGTGGCGGCATTGGTGCTGGGCATTCCGGCGGTGGCTTTGGGCGGCGGGCTGGCCTGGATTTTTGGCAATGCCACCGCGGCCGATACCATGGCGCCCCTGATGGAGCTGCAGGGAATCGGCATTATGCCGCCTCTGGGGCTAGTTTGGCTAATGGGATTTTTTGGAATTGTTTTGGGCTTGATGTTGATAATGGCATTAAGCGGCGGTGCGAGGATTTTAAGCCAGCCTGTATTGGTATTGTTACAAAATCAGCAGGCTAAATATAGTTTTGCCAAAGCGGGGGTAGTCGGCGGCGGGGATGGTTTGAATGCGCCGGATATTTCACAATTACAAATAGCCCTGCCAAAAGACGGCTTGCAGAAATCCTTTAAATGGCGAATGGGCAATAATTTCCGCTGGATTCGGCGGCATATTAGCCGCGCCCCGGCAAAAGCCGCGCTGGGTCTGGCGGTCGCGCTGTTTTTTGTGCTGGCATTGGGCTGGCTACAAGAGGCCATCGACCGCACCCAAAACGATATTGACAGGTTTTACAACGAAACTGTGGTTTCCGGCCAGCTGCGCGCTGTGGGTACGCCGGCGGGATTTGGCGCGCAAATGATTTGGGGCGGTGCGCCGGGCGACCATGTTGGCGGATTTATTCATTCTCGTACCCGCCGCGCGCTGATGGGTTTGGAATTTATCGAGCGTTTTCATATGGAGAGCGGCCATACTCGGTCGATTATTATTCCATACGGCGACGGGGTTTTTGACAATAATTGGTTTGACCATGTGGAGTTTGATTTGGCATTGGCCACCCATTCTTTCCAAAATTTGCTAGCACTGGATTTTTTGCATGGGGTGAATGACTATGATTTGTTTATCAGCGAGCATTCGGGCTTTTTGAGCGCGGATATGCCGGATATCGAAATCACATTTGCGCCGGGCTTTGATGGCTCTATGTTTGACCGGGTGGAGCAGGTTGGCAGCATTATGCCGATTGTGCTATATCAGGGGCTTTTGGAGCAATGGGGGTTTGAGCTGGGCGATAGCGTATTTTTGGTATTTGCCCGGGGGCGGTCTATGCTAAACCACGAGCATCGCCGCGCTATAATCGCCGGGGTGCATAATGGGCATATTTATCGGACGAATCTAAATGATTCGGTGGTTATGAATTTGCAATACAAAGAGAGTTTTATGGGCATGATGACGATTTATTTGGGCATAGCCTTTGATATTGATACGGCCTATAATCGCGATTTGGAATATGTGCGCGATAGTCTGACCCATGCGATATTTAGTTTCGAGGCGGGGCCGGGGCTTGCTCCATTAGGCTTGTTTTTAGAGGATGAGGAGATGCGCAATGTTATCGCGGCTATGGAGCAGAGTTTGCTGCTGCTGGAGCTGCTTTATCCTATTGCTATTGCGCTGGCTGTGGCTATTGGGGCGGGGCTATCTATGCTGCTGATGCTGCAGGGGGTGCGAAATGCCGCGATTATGCGGGTGCTAGGCGGCACGCGCCGCAAAACCAGCGGCATGCTAATCACAGAGCAATTGCTAATATCCGCAATAGGCATTTTTGCAGGATTTTTGGTTTTGGTTATATTAAGCTGGGGCTTTGGTGCGATTTATTCTTTGCAAATCGCCGCTGTGTATTTGGCGGGGGCGGTTGTTGGCTCTATCGCCGGCGCGATAGTGGTGACTGGCAAAGCTCCGCTGGATTTATTGCAAGTGAGGGAGTAAGCAGGAGGAGCAACAAGAGGAAAAGGAGGAGATTTTTATGTTGGAAATTCAAAATGTTAGTTATCGTTACAAAAATGGCGACCGGGATGTTTTGAAAAATGTGGAGGCGTATTTTTCGAGCGGGAGGGTGCATGCGATTGTAGGGCCATCCGGCAGCGGGAAAACCACGATGCTATCGATTATGGCGGGGCTGGATGCGCCTAGCACAGGGCAGGTGATGATAGATGGCCAGGATATCGCAAAGCTGGATTTAGACCAATATCGCAGGGATAAAATATCCATGATATTCCAGGCTTTCCATTTGTTTCCTTTGCTGACGGCACAGGAAAATACCTGCTATCCCATGGAGGCCACCGGGGTTGCGCGCAAAGAGGCCATTTCCCGCGCGAAACAGCTGCTGAATTCAGTCGGGATAGATGACCCAAAGCATAGGCGATATCCGGCTAATTTGTCTGGTGGGGAGCAGCAGAGGGTGGCGATAGCGCGGTCGCTTTCTACTGGGGCGCGGGTTATTTTGGCGGATGAGCCTACCGGGAATCTGGATGTGGCTAATGGCGATGCCGTTATTGGTATTTTACAAAAGCTGGCGCATGAGGATGGGTATTGTGTTATTATTGTAACGCACAATATGGAAATAGCTGCGCGCAGCGATGTGGTTTTCCGGATGAGCGATGGCATATTAGCCCCTGCGGAAATAAACAACCCATAAAAGATTAAACCACTGATAAACACAGATAAACACAGATAAAACCTGATATCAAGGGTTTTATCTGTGTTTATCTGTGTTTATCAGTGGTTTAATCTTTTAGACCCTTACTAATTTTCTGTCAGCAATAAAATCGCCGCCAAAAACAGCAAATCCTGCATATCATTATTTCGGGCGGGGGCGAGGGCATCGGGGCTGGCGGCGGAAATCTCTTTTTGCTCGGTCGCCAAAAACTCCCGAAAAGGCTGGGGAATTGCGTTTACATCAACAGTCATTCATTTGCATCCCTTCCATATTATATTATTTCCATTTTATGGCAAGGGTGGCATATCTTATTCATGGGATTTGGCTTTTTCTTTTTGCCGCTTTGCCATAATGCCGCCTATTTTGCCGCTCTCCCGCGCCGTTAGGCCGCGCCAGCCATCCCGCTCCACCTTTTCCGCCAATCCCAGTTCTTGCGCGATTTCGTATTTCATAATATCCGCGGGGGTTTTGGGCTTTTGTTTTTTTATTGACATAAAATTCCCTCCTTTTGTTTGCAAAAAACTATTGACAAATATATCGGCATGCGATATAATGGTATTACGTCAGGCGATATATCGTCGGACGAATTAGTTAAGGGGGTGGGGCTATGCGACCGGAGCAGGGCGCATTGACCGAGGGCGTATATTTGATATTGCTATCATTGCGCCATCCGCGCCATGGCTATGGCGTTATGCAGGATATCGAGCGCATGACCGCAGGAAGGGTGGTGCTGGGCGCGGGCACGCTATATGGCGCGATTGGCTCGCTGGCGGAAAAGGGCTGGATAGCCGCGGCGGGGCATAGCGCGGATTCGCGCAAAAAAGAATATGCCATCACCGATTTTGGGCGGCGGGTATTATTGGCAGAAATGGCGCGATTGCAGGAATTGCTGGCGATTGGCGTCAGCGAAATGGAGGGGGAAGCAAATGCGAATTAGGAAATGGAAATTTTTTCTGGATTTTGAGCGGGAAGAGGCTTGGTTGAATCAGCAGGCGGCGCGCGGCTTGGTTTTGGTGCATTGTGATACTTTTGGCTATGTTTTTGAGGATAGCGCGCCCGGCGAATATAATGTGCGGATTGCCTGCATGAAAATGGGGGCGAAAAGGGATGAGATTGCCGAATTCATCAGGTTTATTGAGGACGGCGGCGCGACCCATATTGCCACAATCCATAATTGGATATATTTTCACAAAAAGGCCGACGACAGGCCATTTGAAATTTACAATGACCTAGATTCCAAAATAAACCAATTCCGCAAAATGACCGGGATTACAGCATTGATGGGATTTGGCGGCGTAATTATCGCGCCGATTTTATTGCTGGCCGCGATATTTTTTGTCCAACCGGGCTTTATCGGCGGCGTAACTAGCGGAGCTGGCGGGGCTTTCGGCATCGCCGGCATTTTTTCCCTAATGGCCTGGCGGCGATACACCGGCCGCATCAGGACATTGGAAAAAGAGCGCGAAATCAGCGAAATGTAGGGGCGGTCAGCGGCCGCCCGATATCCACAAGTGACACCTATCGCCAATTTGCAATAGGCGGCCAATGGCCGCCCCTACGCGGTCGTGGGCAACCCGTAGGGGCGGCCATTGGCCGCCCGATGTCCACGCCTGCTACCTTAAAACCAACATCTGATTTTGAGGGCTAACAAAAAAATCTTTGCCGAAAATATCGTTTAAATCCGATAGGCTATAATAGGCGCGGCCGTCGATAAAAACCGCGTGGCCGTCCAGCTTGTCCATATTTGCCAGCCGCAAATCGTAAACCAGAGCCAGCCGCGGGATATAGAAAAATCCATCCCGCATAATCGCCGAAAATGGCGAGCGCAGGCGGGTTGTGATGGGGTGGGGGTCGGTATGGGCGGGCTGGGGGGCAAAATGCGGGTGGGCGATAGCCGCCAAATATGCCGCGCGAATCGGCTCGGCGGTGTTGATTAGGTAATTATTGGCAAATGCCGCGCCGGGGCGGGGATGGCGCAGGCCGTCGTAATTATGGTAAATAATGGCAAAAATCCGGGGGAAATGCCGCAGCCGTTCAAATGTTTGATAAATTTTTGCCGCCGCCTCGTGTACAAAATAGGCATTATTTTCCATTGTGTAATGGGAAATGGCGGTAAATAGCATTAGCGGCCGCTCTTGTTGGAATGTGAAATTGAAAAGCTCGATATAGTGAAATAAATCACGAAATTCGCCGGATGCCGAAATATCATTGTAAAGCTGTAGCCCTATCCAGTCTACATAGTTGCGACCGGGGTAAAATTGGGGGGCTGTTAGCAGCTGGCTGGCGTCCATTGTCCAGACGAGTGCTACATTTGGGGCATATGAGCGGAATATTTCATGAGCATTGGCAAAAAACTGCCGATATTCTGATGGCAAAAAGGAATTATTTGGCAAAAGCGGCGCGAGATTGATAAATGTTGGCACATTCAGCGTGCCGGCGGCGCGCGCAAATATGCTGACCGCATCCAAACAAAGCCCGCCATCGCCGATATGAACGGTAATCAGCGGGGTGCGCATAGCGGCAATATTTTCCAAAACCCAGCGGGTGGGATACGCCGCGCCGAGTGTTAAAGAATAGGCATAGATGGCATGGGGCGCGCCCAGCGCGGCCTCGAATGCCCGAATGCCGGGTGCTGCGCGGTCGCGGACGATATACGCGCCAATAAACGCGCCCTCTGGCGGCTCGAATTTGGCGGGGGTATGATTATGCAAATCGATTTTGAGGGTGAGGCGGGCGAAATCCGTGGGGGCGGGGGCGGGCGGCGCATCATGCGGCGCATAGGCCATCGCCGGAATGGCCGGGGGTTCGCCCGCCTCGCCGCCGCCGCAGGCGGATAGCAAAAGCGTCAACAAAAAAAGGGTGGCAATTAGGGTTTTCATTCAAACCTCCTTAATTTGCCCCCTCTAAATAAACATTTATCGCTTCCAAATAATGGATATGAGCGCCCCCTTTATTTTCCAGCTGGTATTTTTTCTCAAAAGCATCATATGGAATTGATTTCCGGCCGCCCCGCTGGGCAGATTGCCAAAAATCTATCAAAATCGCCAAAGGCAGAAAATAATATTCCCCCATCCGCGAAAAATGGACAATCATAAACGCAATGCCGCCCTGCTTTTGCCAATCCTGCATAAACTCGATTTGGTGATGGGCGATATTTGCAATCGGCAGATTTTTGAGCGCGGTTTCCTTTGCATCAAAACAAATCGGAATCCCCTGCACCGCCCCAATATAATCCACGGTGCTTTTGCGCTCAAAATAGGCCAAATTTATCGTACTAGTCTCGCGGCTAAACTCCACCGGAGTAATGGGCGTTGGCACTTTTTGCACAATCGCCAGCCCGCCCCGCCGATACATCTCATTTGTAAAATTCAGCGCATCCTCCAGCGTGCTGCCCCGCAAACCCCGGTTGCTCATTTGAATTATCCCCCTTTTTTGGGAATTTATACCAGTTTGGATAGCGGGCGGCCAACGGCCGCCCCTACGTGTTGCTCGTGCTGTTGGGTATTTGCCAATTCGGCGGTTAGCAGCTCGGCCATATATTCAAAGCCCTGCGTATGAAATGAATCATAGCCGGCCAGAACCTTTTCCACAAAGCCATGCCTCTCCAAAAGCCGCGCCGTTTCCGTCACGGGTTTTTGCAATTCGTCGGCGGTGTAATATATCACATGCACCAGCCATACTGCCCTATCTGCTTCCGTATGCATTTGATAACTCTCCTTTAAAGTGTTGGGGAATTTATGCCAAATCCGGTTCATTTATTGTCATTATTTTGTCGCAGGCCAATGATAGCGATTTATCGGGGCTAATATATGGTTCGGGGTGCAAATTATCGATAAAATAAAAACAATCCTCTTGGTTGTCTTGAAAGGGTCTGAAATATTCGATAACATTGTCGCCTAGGAGGTTTTGTTTGATGTTTTTTGTCTTTGGGGTAAATGCCCATACGCCCGCGAGGAGGCGGTTGCCGATTATTATGCCGGGTATTTGGAAAATATAGCCGGGGGTTGCGCCGACATAGCTGCCCATCATTGCATCTTTGCGGGGGAGTTTGTCTAGGCCATGAAATTCATACATTTCGCGGTTTATGACGGTTATATATGCGCCAGTGTCGTATATGAATTCTATTCTATCCGAATCTGTGCTACCCTCGCGCACAATTGGAACACGAATGTAAATATGGCCTTTGCTTCGGCTGTATTTGAGCCGGGTTTTCTCGTCAATCGTTAGTGTCATCCTCATCCCCCACTAATTCCAAAGTGTAAAAACTCAATATATCCGGAACGCTGTCATAATCAAAATCTGCATCAGTTCGCGGGGCATATTGGGGGGCTTTGAATTTGTCATAAAAGCCGTCGGATTGCCCCTCGAAAACGGAGTCTGCCACCGCTACAGGTATGCCACCTAGCAGTTCTTGGTAGGGAGAGAAGTTGCAGTTGGTGATGAGAATCCATTTTCCGATGTATTTTTCTTTCATTTCTGCATAGGTCATATAAATTGGGTCGTCTATTAGTATGCGCATGTTTTTGCTCCTTTCTATTTGTAGTAATCAAATTCCAAATCATTGCCGCGTTCGGTGTCTAGGGCGAACAAGGTTTTATCAGGTTTTTATCTGTGTTTATCTGTGTTTATCCGTGGTTGCACTATTTGTAATAGTCAAACTCCAAATCATAGATGCGGACGGTGTCGCCTTCGTTTATGCCTTGGTTTTCTAGCTCGGCTATTATGCCTTTGTCGCGGAGGTAGCGTTGGAAATGGGCGTTGCCGCGCTCGGTGTCTAGGGCGGTGTAGCCTATCATTTTTTCTACGCCAACGCCCTCGACTACGAAATAGCCCGGCTCGGGGATGGAGATGGTGAAGGGGGCGAATTCGGGGATGGGCTCGATATAATCGGCGTAATCCTCGGCGAATGTGATGTTTTCGGGGTTTTCGCGGACTAGTTTGGCGGCGGCGTCCATTAGGTCGTCTAGGCCGGTGTGGGAGGCGGCGGAAATGGGGAAAACTTGGGTGTGGGCGGCCTCTAGGCGCGCTAGGTTTTCGGCGGCCTCCGGGATATCCATTTTGTTTGCGACGATTATTTGCGGGCGGGCGGCCAGCTCTGGCGAAAAGGCGGCCAGCTCGGCATTGATTTTTTCGATATCGGCGAGGGGGTCGCCGCCCTCGATGGCGGCGGTGTCGACAATATGCAAAAGCACCTTGCACCGCTGGATATGGCGCAGAAAATCATGGCCTAGGCCAATGCCATCCGCCGCGCCCTCGACCAGCCCCGGAATATCGGCAATCACAAAATCCTCGCCGTATTTATTTCGCAAAACGCCCAAATTCGGCACAAGGGTGGTAAAATGATAATTGGCAATTTTTGGATTTGCATTTGTGACGGCACTCAACAAAGTAGATTTCCCAACATTTGGCAAACCAATCAGCCCAATATCCGCAATAATTTTTAGCTCCAAAATAATATCGTATTCCGCGCCACTGCGCCCCCGCTCGGCATATCGCGGTGCCTGACGGCGGCTAGTGGCAAAATGCTGATTGCCCTTGCCCCCCTTGCCCCCCTTTGCGATAACGCGCCGCTCGCCGGCCTCCGTCATATCGGCCATAATGCCGCCGCTTTTGGCCTCGCGGATAATCGTGCCCACAGGAACGCGAATCTCGATATCCGCCCCCGCCCGCCCGGAGCAATTGGCCTTCGCCCCATCATCCCCCCGACCAGCCGCAAACGCCCGCTTGTACCGAAAATCCAGCAAAGTAGCCATATTACCATCCGCCACAAAAACCACGCTACCGCCGCGCCCGCCGTCGCCCCCATCAGGCCCGCCATTAACCACATATTTAGCCCGCAAAAAAGAAACGACCCCATTGCCGCCGTCCCCTGCTTTTATTTTTATTCGCGCGTTGTCAATAAACATTTTTAAAACCCCTTTTTAGTTATGGATTATAGAGGATTCAATATTTCAAGCCTACCAGCGATTTCATCGGGGGTAGGCAATAGGTCTTTCAGGTTATCGGGTAGGGTATTGTACATGCCATATGTTGCAACGCCTATCGGCACATCGGCAGTTTTCAGCGCGTACTCAACGATGGTGCGGCTTTTGCCTTTGCATATAATAATTCCGATTGACGGATTTTCGTCCGGCATCTTCTTTGTTTCATTTAATGCGGCAAGGTAGAATTGCATCTTTCCTGCGTACTCCGGCTCAAATTTGCCAATTTTAAGGTCTATGGCCACAAGGCAGCGCAGCCGCCTATGGAACAAAAGCAGGTCGATATAAAAATCAGTATCGTCGACGACCAAATGATACTGGCTGTCAATAAAAGCAAAATCTTCGCCGATTTCTCGCAAAAACGCTCGGATATTTTTCACCAAAGCGGCTTCCAATTCTGCTTCGCTGTGTTCAAGCCCCATTTCGAGGAAGTCAAAATTATAATCGTCTTTGACTGCCAATTTTGCTTGCTGGCGGTATTTTTCGGGAACAGCATTGTCAAAATTTGTTTGGTTTAGCAAGTATTTTTCATAGGCTTTGTTTTCTAGGTTGTTCGTCAAAACATTTTTCGTCCAGCCGTATTTCTGAACAGTCTTAATGTAAAATTCACGCTCCAAATCGTCTTTGCAACGCTCCATGATGATGATATTTTTGCTCCAGCTAATTTCTCGCGCCAATGGTGCGAGTTTTTCGTTTTTGTGATAGGTCAAATAAAAATTACGCATACGCCACAAATTGCCTGCGGAAAATCCTTTTACGCCGGGAAATTCATGTTGGAGTTCTTTTGCCAAAACTTCAACGATTGATTTCCCCCAGCCTTTTTCCTGCTGTTGGTTATGAATTTCCTCTCCAATTTCCCAATAAAGGTTAATCAATTCCTTATTTACAGCTTTCATGGCTTCGTATTGCCGCCTATAAATAAGGGTTTTGATTTCCGTTATGAGGTCTTTGTAAATAATCAAGTCTTGCATCTAAGTCACCTCACTGTTTTTATCGGTATTTTTTGCGGCGGCCTGGTTCGGAGATTTTGTTTCCGCCGGAGGTGATGTATTCGATGTATTTGCCGGTGCCTATGGCTACGCAGCTGACGGCGTCTTCGGCTATTACGGCGTTTATGCCGGTGGTTTCGGTTATTAGCTCGTCTAGGCCGGAGAGCAGGCATGCGCCGCCGGTCATTACTATGCCGCGGTCGCTGATATCGCTGGCTAGCTCTGGGGGGGTTTGCTCTAGGACGGTGCGGATGCTTTCGATTATGGCCGAGACCGGCTCGCGCAGGGCCTCTAGCATTTCGGAGCTGGTGACTATTACTGTGTTTGGTAGGCCTGTTACTAGATTGCGGCCGCGGATTTCCAGCTCGGCCTCGTAGCTTTTGGGGGCGGCGCAGCCTACGTGGATTTTGATATCCTCGGCGGTGCGCTCGCCTATTAGCAGATTGTGCTTTTTGCGCATATAGCGGATGATGGCCTCGTCGAAATTATCGCCGGCGACTTTTATCGAGCTGCTCACCACGCATGAGCCTAGGGAAATCACCGCTACATCGGTTGTGCCGCCGCCTATATCAACAATCATGCTGCCGCATGCCCGGGCGATATCGATTCCTGCGCCTATGGCGGCGGCTATGCTTTCCTCGATAATAAAAACCTGCCGCGCGCCTGCAGAGCGAGCCGCATCCTCGACCGCCTTTTTTTCGACCTCTGTCACATTGCTGGGTACGCAAATCGAAATGCGCGGCTTGCGAAAACCGCTGGCTCGCTTTTGCACTTTTTTAATAAAATATTTGAGCATTTGCTCTGTTATTTCATAATCGGAAATAACCCCCTGCCGCAGGGGGCGAACCGCCAAAATATTGCCGGGGGTGCGGCCTAGCATGCGCTGGGCCTCTTTGCCAATGGCCAGAATTTTTGATGTGGCCTTTTCGATGGCCACCACAGAAGGCTCTTGCAAAACAATCCCCTTGCCCTTTATATACACCAAAATATTGGCTGTACCTAAATCAATCCCTATATCATCAGAAAACATATCGCCACTCCCTGCATTTATTTTCCATACTAATACATTATACATCATTTTATTTATTTTTACAACCACGAATCACGCTAATAAATGCGAATAAGGGCAAAAGAATTTTTAAACCACGGATAAACACCGATAAGCACCGATAACCACATGCGGCCTTTTTTAATTTGTGGCATTGCTTTTGGGGTTTGGCTGTGGTATAATTTATCAATGTATGATTTTTAATATGGAGGGTTTTGATGACGGAGGATGCCCGCAATACCCATTCATTTGTGCGGCAGGCGGCGATTTTGGCGGCTGCTGGGATTTTTGTGCGGCTTTTGGGATTTTTGTATAAACTGCCGCTGACGGATTTGATTGGGGATGAGGGCAATGCGATTTATGGCGTGGCTTTCAATATTTATAATTTTTTTCTTTTGATGAGCGGGGCGGGGCTGCCGGCGGCTATTTCGCGGCTGGTGGCCGAGCGGCGGGCTATTGGGCGGCCGGATTTGGCGCATCGGGTATTTCGGGTGGCGTTTTTTTTGGCGGCTGGCATTGGGGCTATTTGTACTTTGATTATTTTGTTTTTTGGGGGGAGCATTGCTGCGGCGTTGAATAGTCCGCGGGCTTATTTGGGGATGCTGACTTTGGCGCCGACTGTTTTTATTGTGTCGATGATGGCGGTGGTGCGGGGGTATTTTCAGGGGATGCAGACTGCTGTGCCTACTGCTATATCGCAGATTGTGGAGCAGGCATTAAATGCGGTGTTTTCTGTGGTTATGGCGCATGTGATGTGGAATTTTGCCATGAATAATGCGATGGATTTTGTGGCATATGGCGCGGCGGGGGGGACTTCTGGCACTGGGATTGGGGCTATGGCGGGATTTGTGTTTATTATGGGGATGTATTTTTTGCGGCGGCCGGGGTTTTTGGGCGAGATACGCCGCGCCGCGCGCAAAAACCGCGATTTTGACGACCCGGAAAAAAGCACCGGGTTTGTTATTCGCCAGATTTTGGGCACTGCTTTTCCTATTATTGCCGGCACGGCTGTGTTTTCGATTGTCGCGCTAATTGATACGTGGATGGTGATAGATGGGCTGCTGGCGGCGGGATTTGACCGCGCCCGGGCGGACGCGCTTTTTGGCCAGATTATGGGCAAATTTAATCCGATTACGAATATCCCTGCGGCGGTTTCGGCGGCTATTGCTATTGCTGTTATTCCGGCGATTGCGGCCTCGCATAAATTGCGCCAGAGGCGGATTGTGCGGGCGAAAATCATTACCGCGTTTCGCGCCGGGGCTATTATTACCGCGCCCATGGCCTTTGGGCTGGGGATTTTAGGGCCGCAGATTGTGGCTATGCTTTTCCCGCGCCATCCTGATGGGGGGACGCTATTTTTGGTGGGATTTGCCTCGATTATTTTGCTGGCCATCTCGCAAATCGCCACCGGCGCGCTGCAGGCCATTGGCAAAATCTATATCCCGGTATTTGCCGCTATTTGCGGCGGGATTGTTAAAATTCTATGCAACAGATTTTTGATTCCGATAGAATCCGTCAATATTTACGGCGCGATAATAGGGACAACCGCCTGTTTTGCGGTGGCGGCTGCGATAAACTGCCGCGCATTAGCTCGCCATTTGCGAACAAAATTCCGCTTTTTTGATATTCTGGCAAAACCTCTGGTGGCCTCGGTCGTAATGGCTTTGGCTTGCTATGCTTTTTATCATATTGCCTACCAAATCTATTCTCATAATACCTTTGCTACCTTGATTGCTATTATGGTTGGTGCGGTGACTTATGGTATTGTGTTGTTGTTGTTGAATGGGTTGTCGAAGGAGGATTTGCAGATGTTGCCTAAGGGGGGGAAGATTTATGGGGTGTTGGTGTCTTATGGGATTGTTAAACCACTGATAAACACTGATAAACACGGATAAGGGCAGTGTCATCCGGGGATGTTGGTATTGCGCGTGGATTTAGGCGGCCAATGGCCGCCCGATGTGCGCGTTGGGGAAAGATTTTTTCAACCACGAATAGCGCGAATGAGAGCGAATAAAACCTTTAAAACCCAAAACCAAAACCGCTTGCTGTGGGGTCTTGGCTTTGGGTTTTAATTATTCACTATTCATTATTCACTATTCATTGCTCTTTTTGCATCCGCAGTATTTTTGCATATAGATGCCCATTTGCCGGGCGGTTTTTTGGGCGGGGCGGAAATGGGGGCGGAAATCTTTGTAGTGGAATGCTACTTTGTGGGTGGCGGCGGCGGTTTCGGCTATTTGGCGGATTAGCTCGTGGTTTTGGTAGGGGCTGATTAGCAGGGTTGTGGTGAAGGCGGGGATGTTTTTTGCGGCGGCGGTTTTTGCGGCGAAATCCATTCGTATTTTGTAGCAATTTTCGCAAATGGATGGCTCGAATTTATCAGAGCCGTGGTTTTCCTCGATGATATAGGTTAGGCGTTCATTGTCACAAAAATGTAATAATGCATTTTTGCGTTTGGTGTATTCGTCATTTGGGCGGATATTTGGATTGTGCCATAAAATGACTGGGTGCTCGCCATCCTCGCGCAGGGGCGGGATTGCGCCTATTGCGCAGGGCGCGCAGCATGTGTGCAATAAAATCATAAATTATCCCCTCCTAATTAAAATTATACATTTCTCAAATAAATTTGTCAATTACCTCTAAAGTTGGATTGGAAAGTTGCCGATAAATATTTTAGATGACTATCGGTAGTTTTTACGATGCATAATAAAAGGAGGACAAAGCTATGTTTACAAACCAAATGAGGTTTACCGGCATGAGCGGGCTGGATACCCAGGGGATTGTCGAGCAGCTGATGCGCGCCCATTCTATGCGGCTAGACCGCCTAAGACAGCAGCGCGACCTAAATGTTTGGCGCGTTGAGCATTTCCGAAATACTGCTACGGAAATGCGCGCCTTCCAAACTCGCAATTTTTCTATGACCAGCCCGCGCTCTATTTTCCAATCGGCCAATTGGAGTGCTTTTAATTCAAATGTTACCCGCACCACATCAAATGGCTCTGTAAATTTCCCGGGGGTGACGGTGAGCGCCGGCACTACCGCCAATACTGGCCAAACCACCGTCCGAATCGAAAGTGTTGCCCGAGGCGACACATTCCGCACTGTGGGCAATCTAAATACGACAAATAATGGGGCGCAAACCTCTGCCCCCATGAATTTTAATACCGAGGCATTTCGCCCCCGCGCCGCCATCACGGCCATACAAGCCAGACCCGCTATCCCCGCAAACCCGGATGCAGACCCGCCTACGGCCTATGTGCCTGCGGTTGAGGGTCGCGCTGCCGTTCCTGCATTTGCTGGCGGCGGCGAAATCAGAGTCGCGCTAAATGGCGTGGCATATAATATCCGCATAGATGCCGATTTGATTTTCCAGCGCGTAACGCATGTTGATGAACCCAGCGGCTTTCGCTATGTTGAGCGGATGGATAATAGCAATGGCCGGGTAGAGCAAAGAATCGCCGATTATATAAATGACCGCCTAGCGGCTCGCTTTGGAAATGATACCCATAATGGGGGCAGCTATCAAAGAATCACCGCCGAATGGGCAAATGGCAGCCTAACTTTTGCCACCAATACCCAGGGCGGCGTAAATCATACCGCCACCATCTCTGATGGCCTAGGCGCATTTGGCGCGGGCACATTAGAAGCTCTGGGCTTTGGCGAGGGCATCACCCGCGTATCCACCCATTTGGATATGCGCAATACCACCGTCCACCAATTTTTGGGCGTGGCGGCAAACGAGCCTATCGAATTTACAATAAATGGCTTTAGAGCCACCACAAACGTACTACCCGCCAATGCTGGCCTAGACCAATTCCGCATCACAGCCGACACCACCATGCAGCAGCTGGTAGACGCCATAAACCGCGGCGGCAACCAAGCCTTTGCAAATGTTTCTTTCAACGAGGCTACCGGCCAATTCACCATGGCCGCCACCCGCACCGGGGCGGATCGCGGCGCGCTAGAAATCGAGGATGTCCGCGGCAATTTCCTGGGGGCTCTTTTTGGCAAATCCCAAGTAAACCTTGCTGGCGTTCCCAATCCTCATTCGCCGACCATTACTAATCCTGTGCAACGCCCTGTGACAATGCCAAACCCAAATCCTCCGGCGCAGGTACCCAATCCGGCTGTTACACCAACTATTCCAGACCCGGATTATCCGCCTATGGTGCTAAATCCAAATTATGGCAATCCTGATTATCCTGATGCCGAGGAATATATGGTAGACCCCGCTTGGGATGGGGTTATTCCCCAAATTCCAAATCCCGGCTATCCCGCATATATGGATGACCCCAATTGGCAACCATATCTGCCCCAGCCGGATTATATCGTTGACCCTAGCTGGGATGGCACTATCCCCCAAATAGATGACCCGGACAATCCCGGCAATCTTATTGATGACCCTAATTTTACACCGCCGATGATAGCAAATCCCAATTTGGTAGTGCCGGATATGAGCTATGACCATCCGCAGATACCGAATATGAGCATTCCGCATCCGCAGGTTCGTGTGGTTGTGCCGCAATATATTGATGACCCCAATTTTGTAGCACCCCCGGCGCAAATTCCCGATCCTGATTATCTTGGCGATCCGGCAGATGCGCAACTTGTGGATAATCCCGCATATTTAGCATGGGATGGCACTATTCCGCAAATTGCTAATCCTGCATATGTGCCGGAATTTATTGATGACCCTACCTTTATAGCTCCCCCGCCGCAAATTCCCGACCCTGATTATTCTGGCGACCCAGCAGATGCGCAGCTTGTGGATAATCCCGCATATTTAGCATGGGATGGCACTATTCCGCAAATTCTTAATCCTGATTTTGTGGCGCAATATATAGATGACCCGAATTGGGAGCGGCCATATATGGATGACCCGAATTGGCCTAGACCGACTATGCCATGGACGCCGACTGTTGATAATCCCCTATATGTCGATTGGCAGCCCGATTTTTCGGCGAGCGTATTTAGCCGCGTGGCGCAAGAAAATTATGCTAATGCTGCGAATATGATTAGTGCCGCATTTAGGGTTTCGACTGCCGGGGATGCGCGGATTGTGGTTAATACTAATGGGGTTGAAACGACCCATAGCCAAAATGATAATACATTTCATAATGTCAATGGGGCTAGTATTACGCTAAATCCCAATTTGATTTCGCAGGATATGCTTGATGATGGGCCTGTAAATATCACCATTGATGTTACCCGCGATATCGCGCCTGTGCGCGAGATGATTACCGATTTTTTGAGCGAGTTTAATGAAATGCAGCGGATGTTCCGCACATTAACTGAAACCCGCAGACCATCATCCAGCGGAAGCAGCGGCAGAAACTTTTTTGAGCCGCTGACCGATGAGCAAAGAATGGCCATGAGCGATAGCGAAATCGAAAGATGGGAAGAGCAGGCCAGAATCGGTATTTTGCATAGGGATGATACCCTGCGCCGCTTGTTTAATGATATGAATACCCTGATACAATCGCGGGTGCGGCTGGATGATGGCTCATATTTGAGGCTGTCTGATTTGGGGATTCGTATGTCGAGCAATTTAGAGGAATTTGGGCAGTTTCAAATAGCCGACCCTGCGCGGCTGGACTATTTCCTGACCAATAGGCTAGATGATGTGCGCCAGATGTTTTTGGGCAGACCCGGCGTGGCGCAATCCGGCGGAAATAATTTGGCAAATGCCGACCATGGTATTGGGCAAAGAATTAACAATATCATAAATCGCCAGCTATCAAATGGCGGCGGCATATTTGAGCGAGCGGGCACGACAGAGCGGCTCGATTCCCATACCAATAATGCATTTGCGCGGCGCATTCGCGACCAGGATACCCGCATCGAAAATCTAATCCGCTCGCTAGAGCGCAGAGAGGCCATGTATTTCGCCAGATTTTCGCGGCTAGAGGTTGCGATAATGCAATCCAATTCGCAAATGGAATTTTTGCAGCAGATGTTTTGGGGGCCGCAATAATGGATAGAGCCGAAATTACACAGTTGCTAAATGATAAACTAACCGCCGTTTGCGCTATTCGCAAAATCACCCAAGAGATAGTGCCGGCGATATCTGAAAATATACCATTTGACGATCGCGCCGAGGCTTTTTCCGATATGTATGCAGACCGGGAAACCATTATCGGCGAAATCGCGAAAATAGATGCGCGGCTGGCGGGGGCGGATTTTTCCCCCGCCGGCGATGCGCAATATGAGGAAATTTTAACGAAAATATCCGACGAGGCAAAGGCAATAGTCGAGCTGGATAAAGAGCATGCCGAAATAACCGCCGATTTGGCCGACCAGTTTCGCGAAAATATTCGGCGGCTGAGGCTAGGCGCAAATGCCAGCAGTGTTTATTCGGAGGATTCGGATAGCGGCGGGCATTATTTCGACAAAAAGAATTAAAAGGAGGTAACAAAACATGGAAGTTAATAATAGTTTAGTTTTTAACGCAACTGTGGGGCAGCCGCCCCAGGTTTCGCCCCGGGCGGTAAACCCGCCTGCGCAGCAGCCCTCGCGGCCTGTGCAACAAATCGAGCGAGCCGAGCCCGCACCTGTGCAGGTGCAAACGCCAGCGCCAGCCCCAGCACCCGCACCCAGCCCGGTTGATTTTGAATTTCGCGCCGAGGGTGAGCGCTCCGAGCGTTTGCCCCAAAACGAAATCGAGGCCACGGATGTGATGATTTCGCGCGCAATTGATGATGCAAACCGCCAGCTGGCCGTTTCCAATTTCCACCTAAGCTATGGCATACATGAGCCGACAAATATGGTGATGGTGCGGGTTTATGATAGCGAAAGCCAAGAGGTTATTCGCGAAATACCGCCAGAGAGCCGTTTGGATGTTGTGGCGAAAATCAGAGAGCTAGCCGGAATTATGTTAGACAATGTCATCTAAATATCAAAGGGGGAAGGCAATTTGCAAAACCCATATGAAAAATACCGCAGCAATACGGTTTTTACCGCGCCACAAGAGGAACTAACCCTGATGCTATACGAGGGCGCATTAAAATTTTGCAATCAGGCCATGGTTGCGCTAGAGCAGGAGGATTTGGAAAAAACCAGCAATTACATCTGCAAGACGCAGGAAATTTTGCGCGAATTCCAAATCACCCTAGACCGCAACCAAGAAATATCCGGCCAACTAAACGCCCTCTACGACTACCTACTATACCGCCTAACCCAGGCCAACATCCGCAAAGACCTAAAAATGCTAGAAGAAGCGCGCCTACACCTGCGCTCTTTGCGCGACACCTGGAAAGAGGCCATGAAGCTGGCCAAACAAGGCCCAGCCGCCGCAAACACCGCCCGCACCCGGGTGCAAGTATAACAAGGCAATGATTAGTGAATAGTGAATAGTGAATAGTGAATAATGAAAACCAAAACCTTTAGCTACAGGGTTTTGGTTTTCATTATTCATTATTCACTATTCACTAATACTGCGCCACATTAAATACGCATCCTCGCCGTCATTATAATATTCATCCAGCTCATGAATCGTCCCAAATCCTAGCGAGCGGTAAAGCGCCAGCGCGGCATCATTGCCAATTCTAGTTTCGAGCTTGGCATGCTTTAGCCCCAGCCCATCGGCAATCCGCAAAAGCTCGGCCAGCAATTTGCGCCCAATACCCCGGCGGCGAAAACGCCCCCAAACAACTAAATGCACAATCTTTGCAAAATGGATATCAAAATATGTGTTATGATAAATCTTGCCATATCCCGCCAGCTCCTCACCCACAAAAGCCAGCACCAAATGATGCGGCGCACCCTGCGCGCTTTCCTCAAAAAAATCCAAATCCCACACCCGCTCATTTTCGGGTGTTTCGGCCTTATTTTCCTCGAAAACCCGCCGACAATCATCGGGGGCGATATATCTAATGCGTATATCCATCTGCATCCTCCATTTATTCGCGGCATATCTATCAGATATCGCTCGCGGATTACGGGCGGCCAATGGCCGCCCCACCTGCGTACACTTAACAAAACAGCCGCTTAAACGCACGAATTCGCGTTCGTTTTGTTGTTGCAATTTCTTGTAGTGTACTGAACTTGCTTTTTAGTTTTGAGATGCCTAAATATTCCCATAT